>VOFE01002461.1_pt1 | contig 18000 bp, 37 predicted proteins | sample 5384071 | NCBI WGS metagenome assembly VOFE01 (sample SAMN12384724, study PRJNA508395) | human gut metagenome | isolation source: healthy gut D | host: Homo sapiens
TCACCAGGATTCACCCGGCAAACCGCAAGTCCTCAAATTGGCCGTTGCAGCTTCCTGATTTAGCCGATTTTGCCAGATAAAGGCACAGTGACAACAGCTAGTCAAATAGGCAAATTGCACAAATTATCACAAAAAATCGGAATTTATCAGCGGATATATGAGTATTTTGAATAAAGAAAAATTAATGCGCGAATTAGCGACCTGTAAACGCGCTTTTTGGTGTAATTATAAACACGGATGAGGGATACATCCCTTTTCTGGGAGGAGCTGGCGCTTAATGGACACGAAGCACCGGCTAATTTTAAAATTGGGAGGGAAATCAACGGATCAGAAATCTCAACACCTGAACATGAGCGTGGTTCATGGGCTCCAACTTTATTCTTGACGGCAGCTGTCGGCTCGGCGGTCGGCCTTAAATATTTGGGGCTTTCCGTGCAGATATATGACGGGCGGCCGCCTTTCAGTCTATCTCATACTGGTCGTTGTCGTGGGCTGCGTCGTCATGCTTGGCGAGCTGTCCTCGGTCAGCAAACGGGCCGCAGCGCAGTCGGCGCATACATGGCCTTCTCCAAAAAGCAAGTGGGTCGGCTTCCCTGGGAGTCGTGGCAGGCTTCTGCCTCCTGGCGTTCTATTAACGTCCTCGGCGGCATGGTCATGCGCTATATGTTCGGCTTCTTCTTCGAGCTCGTCGGCCTGGATTTATTTTGCCGGTCAGGGAACCGCCTTCTTCGGCTTCCTCCTCTATGACTACGGCGGGATGCTGTTCTTCCATGTGCTCTTTGTCATCATCAACATCCTCATCGTCATGGGCGGCGTCGAGTCGGCATAGAGAAATTCTCCTCTGTCGCCATGCCCGCGCTGTTCTTCATCCTGCTGTTCGTCGTGGTCTACATAGCCTTCCAGGACGGCGCTGCTGAGGCTACGCCTTCATGTTCAAGCCGGACTTCTCCGCAATGAGCAGCTTCTCCGGCTTCATCAACGTCCTAAAGACGGCGGCAGGCCAGATGTTCTTCTCGCTTTCCCCTCGGCATGGGCTGTATGATGACCTACGGCTCCTACCTCGATAAGAAAAGAGGACCTGCAGAAGAACGCCATCATAATCCCCCGCCTGCGACACTCTGATCGCCGTCATGGCCGGCATGGCCGTCATGCCCGCCTGCGCGGCCTACGACGTGCCACGCCTCCGGCCCGGGACTTCTGTTCACCTCCATGCAGCAGGTCTTCACGAACATGGTGAGTTCGCGCCTTCGTCGGCTTCTATGTTCTACTTCCTCGTGTTCATAGCCGCTGTGACGAGCTCCATCTCCCTGCTCGAGGTCGTCTGCACCTACCGTATAGACGCCGCCATCGACAAGGGCAAGAAGCCCAATCGCCAGAAGATCACCTGCATCGCCGCGGGCCTCATCTTCGTGGTCGGCCTGCCGGTCGCGCTGGACGCCCTGGGCAGCGGCGGCGCCGCTTTCCCTGGCTCCTACGAGATCATCAACTACCAGGTCGCAGAGGGCGGCAAGATCCCCATGGCCATCGACTGCTGGCTCTTCTTCGATATGCTCTCCGAGGGCGTCCTGATGCCCTTCGGCGCGCTGGCTGCGAGTGTCCTGATCGGCTGGGTCTACAAGACCAAGAACGCGGTCGTTCCGGAGTGCGAGCAGTCCGACACAAGTTCTGGGGCTACGGCTTCTTCAACCTCTGCTTCAAGTTCATCGTCCCCGTCATCATGGCCTTCGTGCTCTACGGCCAGATCAGCGACTTCTTTTAATCGATGACTTAAATACCAAAAACGGCGGGTGTTTTTACCGCCGGGATTTAGCAGGCCGCATCGGCCTGAGAGCATCTGAGCATTGATGAATGTTTATGTCCATGCCGCTGTCCTGCTCATACCACATCCGGGTACAGGAGAGGGATGCCGAGACGCAGAACCCAGGGCGAACTCCCCGGCCTCGTCGAGCACGCGGTATTTCTGGAGCGATCAGGCTGCGCAGGAGCTCCTTGGTGTTGTCGCGGAGCTTTTTCTGAAGCGCCGGGTCGCCGTTTTCGCCGAGCATGACGGCGAGGTACTTGTTGTAGACGCTGCATGGGGCGAGGGTGTACTTCACAAGCCCGGCGAGGTCCATCTTCCTGGAGCAGCGCGCGATCTGGGCGAAGCGCTGGGAAAAACTGCCACCCTCAGGATCTCGTTTTCGATGCTCTCGAGGACCTCGTAAACGTCGCTGTAATAGCGGTAGAAGGTGCCTCGGTTATAACCGGCGAGGGCGCAGATGTCCTTCACGCTGATCTTTGAGATGGGCTTTGCCGTATAGAGCCGCCAGAAGGCCTCTCTTATCTCAAGTTTGGCCGTTGCGGGTCTCCGCCTTGTTTCATGGGCACACGCTCCTGTACCTGGATTTCTCCGCGCGCCGCGCCCGACGCGGCTCATTCGGCCGCGTTTGCCACAACGGAACGATGTCCCAGATGTAGGTGACGGAGGGGGGAATAGGCCATATCGAGCATACCGAGCTCCTCCGTAGTCATCTTCCGGTCCACCGCGCAGGCGAAGATATTTATGCGCATGGCGGCCTCTCTCGCCCATGATCTGGGGGCGCCGAGGATGACCTTGGTCTTTTTGTCGTAGACTATCTTGGCCGTCAGCAGGTAGGGGGCGGCAGGTGTAGTAGGGCGAATGGCTGATGGACTGGACCGTGGCGGTGCCGTAGTCGAAGCCGCATTCCTTGGCCTCGCGCTCGGATACGCCGGTTTTGCCCATCTCGAGGTCCATGACTCGGAGGATGCTGGTACCGATGGTCCGGTTGAAGTGGACCTCTTCCCCGAGCATGGCGTCCGCGGCGAGGCGGCCCCTGCTTGTTGGCCGTAGTGCCGAGGGCGATGTAGTCGAGCTTGCCCGTGACGGCGTTATAGAGTGTGGCGCAGTCGCCGGCAGCGTAGACGTCGGGGATATCTGTCTCCATGGCGTCGGTGACTATGATGGCGCCGTTTTTGAACTTTTGAGCCTGGGGTCCGTGAACATATCCGTGTTCGGGCGGACGCCGATGGCGAAAACGACCATATCCACGTCGTAGAGCCCAGAGGCGTGACGATGCGCCTGGCGACTCCGCCCTCGCCCTCTATGCGGCTGACGGTCTCGCCGAGGTGGAGCTCCACGCCGTGCTTGCGGAGGTTATCCTCCAGTGCCTCCTGGAAGAGCTCGTCGTAGCCGCCCATGACGTGGGGCATGGACTCGAAGAGCAGGGCCTTTCTGCCGCGCAGGGTGACGGCCTCAGCCATTTCCATGCCGATGAAGCCGCCGCCGATTATTGCGATGCGCTTGGCCTCGTCCTTGAGGAGGGCGGCCTTGATGGTCTCGGCCTCGGGATGGTCTTGAGGACGTAGACGCCCTGGGCTCCTGCCTCAACGGGCGGGACGATGGGGCGGCTGCCGGCTGCGATGAGGAGCTTATCGTAGCTCTGGACGAACTCCCCGCCGGTCTTGAGGGGTTTTTGACGTTCACGGTTTTGCATCGAAGTCCACGGAGGTGACCTCGTGCCAGAGGCGGAGGTCACGCCGCCGGCGCGGAACTCCTCCGGCGAGCGGATCTTGACGAGCTCGATGTCGTCGTTGACGCCGCCGATATAATAAGGGCAGGCCGCAGGCGCCGTAAGAGACGATATCCGTCTTTCAAAGACGATGACCTGCGCGTTTTTTTCTTTCTTGCGATGCGCGAGGCGGTACTCATGCCCGCCGCCGCGTCTCCGCCGATAACGACAATTGTCATCTGTATTCTCCTAATCTTTATTTTAACTCCGGCCCGCGCGGTTTGTGGCAGCCCCCAAAAAAACGCAGCTGGGGCGGATGCCCGCGGGCGCCCGCCCCAGTTTCAGCCGCTTCAGGTGGCCGGGCGGGACTCAGTCGAGTTCCCAGCCCATGATGGTGGCGCCTTTTTCCTCGTCCCTGAGCCAGACGAGGTGGACGGGCGCGTCGTAGGGACCTTTTCGATGTCCTCGTAGCCGAGGAGCCTGCCGAATACGCGCGGGCCTTCGTCGAGCGTGACGGCGCACAGGCCGAGGGGCAGGCAGCCCTTTATGCCCTTGTGGAAGGCGAAGCGCGTCTCGACGAAGGAATAGAGCGTGCCGTGCGCGGAGGCCTCGACCCATTCCACATTGGTGCTGCCGCAGTGCTCGCAGATGAAGGCCGCGGGCCAGTAATACTTGCCGCAGTCCTTGCAGCGGGGCAGGAGAAACTTGCCCTCCTCGTGCGCGGCCTTATAGAAGGGCTCGTTGTCGTAGCTGGTGCGCAGGTCGAATGGAAGGGAAATATTTTCTAACTTCGATAGCCATGCTGATTAACCCTTCCAGAATCATTGTCTCGTTGCTGTTGTAGTAGCCGCCGTTGTCGCTGATGATCATGAACTGGGCAGCTGGTGCCGGGCATGACGCCGAGCTGGCGGTCTCCGCAGCGGCCGGACATCTGCATGACGCCCTCTGCCAGCGGGGTGAGGCCCATGTAGTAGCCCTCTGCGAGCAGGCAGGCCGCCGCCGGTATTCACGGGAAATCGCCGCCGGGGCCGATGTTCTCGATGTGAGGAAGTCGCGGGACTTCTTTCTGTCATAGAAGCCGTAATCCGCGAGGGTCGCCTCGACGGTGTAGGTGTAGCAGTCATAGATCTGGGCTGCGCCGATGTCCTTTGGGCGAGCCCGGCCATCTCATAGGCGAGCTTGCCGGCGATGAGCGCGCTGCTGCGCGGGTCGCCCGGGGTGAGCTGCCAGCCCTTGGAGGTGTCGTTGAACACGCCGAAGCCGCGGATCGTGACGAGCGGGTTCTTGAGCTCCTTGGCGCGCTCGGCGGTGGTTATGATGACGGCGCGCCCGCCGTCCGTGGAGGTGGTGGCGTCCACGCCGCGGAAGGGCCAGGCGAGGCAGGGCGCGGCCATGTAGTCCTCCTTGGTGAGGGGCTTGCTGTAGTAGTTGGCGATGGGGTTGAGGTTGGCCCAGCGGCGGTGCGCCACGGCGATCTCGCTCCAGACGTCCGGCGGTGCCGAACTCATTGCATCGCGCGGCTGGCGGCAAAGAAGGCGTAGTTCGTGAAGGCGGAGATAGTTGCCGTAGGCGGCGTATTCGTCATAGGGCTTGTCGCTGAAAGGTGTCGATCTCATCCGTCCAGGTCCTGTGTCCGGTGCGGCCGCTCTCGGCAAAGCACGACGAGGACGTAGTTGCAGGCCCCGGCCTCTGGGTCTGATGGCCTTGTCGGGAAGGTGCGGTAGCAGTAGGACTCTGGCTCAGGAAATTCGGGCGGATGCCCGGTGCTCTCTTTGTGATGACGTTTGCCGTGTGGTGGAAGGCGTCTCCCTTGAGGATGGGAAGTCCCGGTAGAGGATGAAGCCGTCGATGTCCTCCTTGCGCAGGCCGGCGTCCTTTATCGCGTTCATGCTGGCCTCGGTGAAAGCTGGCGGCAGAGCGGCGGGTGCCTTTGCCCTGGGCGTATATCCCACGCCGGCGATCGCGTACTTGTTTTCTAAGTGCTGTCCTGTCCATAAACAAGCCTTCTCCTTCTGATGATAATTTCATATTCCTGGCCCCTGCGTTTCCACGAGTGAGGTCAAAATATTCCACAAACCAATTTTATCATATCTGCAACCGCCGGATTTTTTCAATGAACAATATTCCCGATTTGTCTATTTCGTCTGGACTTCGCCCGGAAACCGCCCGTATCCCGGCAGTTTGCCGGAAAATGCAGAAGCGCCCGGGCTTTCGCCCGGGCGCCCCACTATCAAAAAGAAGGTGAAAATGAAGATTGGATGGTATCAGATTGGTTTTTTATATAAAACTCCTTGCGGGTCATACCTCATAGCCGCCCTGCTGCCGGGGTAGTTATCAGGCCCCCTGGTTGGGTATTTTCGCTCTCGGCGGGTTTCTCGTCAAAAAGGTTATGCTGAGCGTCAGGTATTCCCGCTGCGCCAGACGACGATGTCCGCCGTCTCTCCCGCCGAATGGAACAGGAGCTCCCTGTCTTAGCTCATCGCTGCTGCCCACGGCGTGCTCGTCCAGCTCTGTGATGATATCGCCGACCTTGATGCCGGCCTTTTCAGCGGCGCTGCCCCTCGGTGACGCTGCGCACGCCGAGCGCCTTCGGGGAAGCCGTAATACTGTGCGGCCATGCTGTCCACGTCGGCGGGCGTTATGCCGAGGTAGGCGTCGCCGGTCTCGGCGTCGAGGCTGCGCTCGCCGGAGATGACGTCGTTTGCGATGCGCACGGCGTCGTCTATCGGGATGGCGAAGCCGAGTCCCTCAGCGCCCTCCTCGTTGGACTTGGCGGTGACCACGCCGACCACCTGGCCGTAGACGTTGTACACCGGTCCGCCGGGTTGCCCTCGTTGACGGCTGCGTCGAACTGGAACATGGTCATGGTGCCTTCTTCGGTGGTGATGAGCCTGTCGGTGGCGGAGACCATGCCGCCGGTGAGGGAGAGTTGAGCTCGCCGAGGGGTTGCTGACGGCGTAGACCGTGTCGCCAACATAGAGGCTGTCGCTGGAGCCGAGCGTGGCGGGCCATGAGGCCGGTCGCGTCGATCTTCAGGACGGCAATGTCGTTGTTCCTGTCGAAGCCCTTGATCTCGGCGGTGTATGTGTCGCCGTTATAGAACATGACCTTGATCTCAGCCGCCGGTGTAGGCTTTCTCGACGACGTGGTAGTTCGTGAGGATGTAGCCGTCCGAGCTGATGACGAAGCCGGAGCGAGACGGAGCCGGAAACCGTCATGCCGAAGATGTTGGTCTTGGTGATATCGGTCTGGATACCGACTACCTGCTGGAGCGCGAGGTCATAGTAGATTTCTCTGGCGCTCATGACCTCTCCGCTGTTTGAGGCGCCTGTAGCGTTGGGGCTGGCGCTGGGCTCTCTCCTGGACGAGCGTCCCGGTATTGGAGGGCTCATCCGTCCCGCTGACCGCGGCGGATTGGCTGTTGTTTGCGATGAGTCCGCCGGAAACGCCGCCGAGCAGCGCGCAGACCAGGCAGAGGGCAACTATTCCCGCGACGCCGAGGCCGTGTTTCTTGTGTTTTTCTCGGGCTCCGGACCCTTGGGGCCGCGCCGGGGGACGTAGTAGCCGCCCTCCGTCTGGGGAGGAAAGCGGCGGCGTCTCTGTAGCGCAGCAGTCGCCGCGCTCGGCGTTCATTTGACTATCCTGTAGCTGCCGTCCTCCGCGGGCTTCTGTTCGTCCCTATACCAGGAGGAAGACCGGCTGCTGTTTTCGTCCTCGTTCATTTCCCTGTTTTTCGTTGTTCTTATTCTCATATGGATCCATGGCTCTTGCCTCCATCTTTTTGTTTACGTGCGTTATAATAAAATCAACTTGTGTCCTTGTCATGAACAAAATAGAAAAATATTTGAAGTTTCCGCCTCTAATTTGTGAACAAAAAGCGCGGGACTTTCGTCCCGCGCCTTTGCGCACCTGTTCAGCTTATGAGCCAGTCGTTTTCGAGCTCCTCCGGCGTTTTCAGGAGCACGCCGCGCTCAGAAGCCAGGCGTTGGTCCGCTCGGAGGCGGAGGGTGGCGTAAGTGTAGAAATAGCCGTAATCCTCGCCCGCCGCGCCGCCTCTTTTACAAGCTCCATGCTCACGCGGCAGTCGTATACCTCGGAATTCTCGGCGCCCGCCCCGGCGTACCAGACGAGGCCGATGTTCCCGTCCTGCATGTCCGGGAGGATGCAGTTCCAATAGAGTTCCGCCGCCTCAGCGCCGCTCAGCTCAAGGCTCTCGGGCTCGCCCTGGGCGTTCACCCAACTGACGGAGGCGTAGCTCACCGTGGAGGCGGAGGCTCTATGTCCGGCTGCTTCGGGGAGAGGGATGCCCTCCACTGAGTTGGAGACCGTCTCTAGCAGCTCCGCGTCTTTTGGCTGAGGCTGATATAATAGCGTCTCTGCAGCCGCCTGCCGTCTGCGAGCTCGTAGCAGAGCCGGAGGTTCTGCGGGTTGTAGTTTGTCGCCGTGTTCGCGGTCTCGGAGGAGGCAGTGCCGTAGCCGGGCCCGCGCGGGACCTGGCGGCGCTCTCGTAGGCGTCCTTCCTCTATGACGCTCTCGTGCAGCTCGAGGACCGCCGCGATGTTCTCCGGCTCGTCCAGCTCCATGGAGTCTCCGGAGACGTCCACGCTGACGGAGAGGACCTCGTCCTGTTCCGGCAGGCGTTTTCGTAGCCCGTGAGGTCCAGCTCACCGCAGAGGAGCAGGGCGCTGAGCAGCAGCCAGAGCGCTCGAAGCCGAACCATTTCCGGCCCATATGGAACACGCGGAAGCTCTTCTGCACCAGCATCTCCGCCGCGAGCCAGCCCACCAGTCCGCCGATGAGCATGAAGAGCGCAAAGATGAGCGCGCCCTCGAGACCCATGCTCGCCGCGTCCGGCAGGACCATGTCCGCCAGCAGGAAGGCGAGCAGCAGCGCGCCGGCTATGGCCGCGCAGTAGCGGAACACGGGCCGCAGTATGCCGATGGCCACGACGTCTCCCGCCGTTTCGAGCTTCCTGCGCCTGTACAGCAGGCCGGAGGGGCCAGAGCAGCAGCGCGCCTACTGCGGCGCAGCCGCCCGAATATGCCTCCAGCCGGAATAGCTGTATCCGACCGCCCGGAAGGAGCCGTCCGCCAGGTGCTCGTAGACGGACTGGTACTGGCTCTGGCAAACATGCCGATGAGCGGCGAGAACAAATCCAGGCTGTAGTCCCGCGGGACGAAGCCGTAGACAACTCGCCCAGCACGGAGAGGACCACGCTCTCGAATACGAACGCGGCAATGTTCACTGCGATGAAGAGTATCGGCAGGGATGATGATGCTGCCCGTGAGCTGGGCGCAGAACGCCGCTATGCCGAAGGCCGTCACCATGAGGCTCATGCCGCCGAACATGGAGAGCGCCGCGGGGAGGACCGCTTTGAACTGGGAGGCGCCCACCGCGAGGCAGCTGAGCGCCGCCAGGAGGTTCACCGCGAGTATCGGGACGAGCCCGGCGAGGGTGACGGAGCAGAAGATGCTCCCCCGCCTTATGGGCAGCGCGCCGTATGCGGCGGCGGAGCGCTGGAAGTACAGGTGGCTGTAGACGGCCATGGCCGCGGCGCAGCCGATGATGGCGCGCGACAAGGCCGAGGCTCCCCAGGAACTCCACCGGGACGAACTGCGCCGTCCGCGCCGCGTCCACAGCGGTGGCCGCTCGGCCGAGCCGGCCCGCCAGCCGCACGGGCAGCGCCAGCGCCAGGACGAAGGCGTAGGAGAACCAGAGCGGCCAGAAGCGCAGCACGGTCTTGCGGAAGAGCGGCCAGTTAAAGTATAATGTCCCGGACTTCATGGCCCTCACCTCCGAGTTCGTATATGAAGATCTCTTCCAGGGTCAGCGGCACGGCGTCCATGAAGATGGGCTCCAGCCGTTCGAGCCTGGCCGTCACCTCTGCGGCGCGGCCGCGTATAATAAGGGTCTTGAGCCGGCCCTGGCCTGCGGTGTGCAGGACGTCCAGTTCCTGAGGCAGGGCGGCGCCTTCCGGCAGGACGAGCTGCAGCTTCGTCATGTTCTCCTGCATATCGGAGAGCACGCGCTCGAGCAGCATCCTGCCCCGGTCTATTATGCCGACCCTGTCGCAGACGTCCCTCCAGCTCCCGCAGGTTGTGGGAGGAGATGAGCACCGTCGTGCCGTATTCGGCGACGTCCTGCATGATGAGCGCCCAGACCTGGCGGCGCATGACGGGGTCAAGCCCGTCCAGCGGCTCATCCAGGATGAGCAGCTCCGGCCGTATGGAGATTGCCAGCCAGAAGGCCGCCTGCTTGAGCATGCCGCGCGAAAAACGGCGCATGGGCTGCTTGAGGTCCAGGTCAAAGACCTCGCGCAGCTGCTCGAAGCGCCGCGGGTCGAAGTTCGGGTAGATCCCGCGGTAGAACTTCATCATGTCCAGGATGGAGGCCTGCGGGAAGTGAAAGACCTCGTCCGGTATGCAGAAGATCCGGCCTTTCACGCCGGGGTTCTCATAGACGGGCTCCCCGTCGCAGAGGACCTCGCCGGAGTCCTGGCGCAGCACGCCGGCCAGGTGCTTCATGGCGGTGGTCTTTCCGGCGCCGTTGGGACCGACGAGGCCGTAGGACCTCCCCGGCAGGGGCGGTCAGCCACAGTCCGTCCAGCGCACGGTGGCCGTAGTATTCCTTTTTACGTCCCTGAACTCAACTCTCATCGCCGGCGGCCTCCTTCTGCCTGATGCGCTCTTCCAGCTCACCCGCCGTCACGCCGAGAAACAGGAGCTCCGCCACGATCTCGTCCATCGCGGCGAGCAGCTCGGCCTTTCTTCCCTCGTCCACCTGGGAGCGTATGTTCGCATAGCTGCCCTTGCCGGGGATGGATATGATGTAGCCCTCCGCCTCCAGCTCCCGGTATGCGCGCTGGATGGTGTTCGGGTTTATGACCAGCTGCGCCGCAAGCTCCCGCACCGGGCAGCTTCTCGTCCGGGGGCATCGCCCCGGACACGATGAGCTTCCTAAGCGCGGTCTTGACCTGCTCGTAGATAGGCCGCGAATCTCTGAAATTGATGTTTATCATCATCCCATCAGCCCCATTGCGCTCAGCTTACTGCGTACTAATAAAGAGTAATACAGTTATAGGATACTCGCAAATCCGCGCCTTGTCAACAAAAAATGTATCTAATTTGTATCCTTTGTATCATGCAGCAGGAAACCGCCTCCCAGGACCTGGGAGCCGACATAGACCGCGGCGGCCTGGTTGGCGTGGGGGCGCGCGGGGGGCGCGGCCGCGGTGAAGCGAAGCCTGCCGCCCGGCAGGGGCAGGGGCGCGAGCGGGCGCGAGCGCGCGTGAGTGGCGGATGCGGACGGCGCAGTCGAAGGGCTCCTCCGGCGCGGGGACCAGCCAGCGCATATCCCCCGCCGTGAACTCGCTCACGAAGAGGCCCGCCCCTCTGCGAGGACGACCTCCCCCGTCTCCGGCCGTATCTCGGAGACATAGACCCTCCGCCCCGCGGCGTAGCCCAGGCCCCGGCGCTGGCCGAGGGTGAAGCGGTGGATGCCGCCGTGCCTCGCCACGGCCCGGCCCTCGAAGATGAGCTCGCCCGGCCCGGCGCGTCGCCGCGCCGCTCGAGCCAGGCGGCGTAGTCCCTGTCCGGCACGAAGCAGAGCTCCATGCTGTCGGGCTGGCCGCGGGCAGGCCCCATTTTTCCGCCAGAGCGCGCGTCTCCGCCTTTATCATGCCGCCCAGCGGCAGCACGCCGCCGGAGCTGTTCCGGCAGGATGCGGCAGAGCATATAGCTCTGGTCGTTCTCCGGTTCTGCCCATGAAGAGCGCCCGCCCTCGGCCCGCGCGTAGTGGCCGGTGGCGATGTGCTCGACGCCCAGGCTGTCCGCGTATTCGCAGAGCATGCGGAGCTTCACCTCGGGTTGCACAGGACGCATGGGCTGGGCGTCTCCCCTCTTATACGCCTCGGCAAAGGGGCGGCAGACGTATTTCTCGAGTTCGGCGCGCGCGTCGATGACCTCGAGCGGCAGGCCCATGGCCTTGGCAATTGCAGGCGCGCGCGCGGCCTCCGCCTCGCCGGAGCCGGTCTCGAGATATAGGCAGCGGACCTCATGTCCCCGCCTTCTGAGCATTTCCGCGGCGCAGGCTGAATCCACCCCGCCGGAAAAGCCGAGGACGACGGCATTGCTCATCTCTCCCCGCCTCCCACATACATTGCCAGGGGCGGCCATGTCCGCGGGCGAGACGCCGGATATCCGGGACGCCCGGCCAAAGCTTCCGGGCGCAGGGCGGCGAGCTTCTGTCTCCGCCTCTGTGCGCAGACCGGGGACCTTTTTCGTAGTCGATATCCACCGGCAGGGCGCGGTTTTCCATGCGCGAGAACTCCTCCACCTGCCTGAGCTGCCTTTTTTATATAGCCCTCGTACCTGAGGCGTATCTCCACCTGCGCGGTAACTGCGCGCGGCAGAGGGGGCCTGTCCGGGTCCAAGGGGCGAGGTCGGCGTAGCCGAGAGCTGCGGCCGCCGGAGCAGCGCGCGGCGAGCGAGACGCCCGAGCCGGGCGCGGCCGTACCCAGAGCCTCCAGCGCGGCGCGCAGCTCCGGCGTGGGCGCTACGTGCGTGTTCTCCAGCCGCGCTATCTCCGCGTCCACGGCGGCGTATTTCGCCTCCACGGCCTCAGGCGCTCGCGCGGCACAAGGCCCAGCTCATAGCCGATGCGCGTCAGGCGCTCATCGGCGTTGTCCTGCCGGAGCACCAGGCGGTATTCGGTGCGGGAGGTCATCATGCGGTAGGGCTCATTCTGTTCGTGCGTGTGACGAGGTCGTCATGAGCGCGCTAATGTAGGCCTCGCTCCGCTTGAGGACGAAGGGGCTTCGCCTTTATCTTCCGCGCCGCGTTACGCCCGCGCAGAAACCCTGGACGGCGGCCTCGTAGCCCGAGGAGCCGTTGAACTGAGCGCCCAGAGCCCCGCGACCTTCCGCGTCTCCAGCGTCGGCAGGAGCTCCGTGGGTCCACGCAGTCGTATTCGATGGCATACGCCGGGCGCATGACCTCCGCCCGCTCGAGACCGGGGGACCGTGTGCAGCATACGCAGCTGCACCTCCCGGGCATGGAGCTGGAAAAAGCCCTGGACATAGAGCTCCTCCGTGCTGAGGCCCATGGGCTCTATGAAGAGCTGGTGCCGCTCCTTGTCCGGGAAGGTCATGACCTTCGTCTCTATGCTGGGGCAGTAGCGCGGGCCGACGCCCTATGACGCCGGAGTAGATGGGCGAGCGGTCGAGGTTCTCGCGGATGATCTCATGCGTCCGCTCATTCGTGTAGGTGAGCCAGCAGCGCGCGCGGTTCACGGGCGGGGTCTCGGTCTGGAAAGAGAAGGGCTCCGGCTCCGCGTCGCCCTCCTGGAGCTGCATTTGGAAAAGTCCACGCTGCGGGCGTTTATCCGGGGCGGCGTGCCTGTCTTGAAGCGGCGGAGCGAGAGACCCAGCTCGCGCAGCCTCTCCGCCAGCGGCCCGGAGGGGGCCAGCCCGTCCGACCAGAGTCTCGGATGACCTCGCCCACGATGGTGCGGCCCTTGAGGAAGGGTACCCGTCGCCACGACGGCCGCGCGGCAGTGCCACACGGCGCCCGTGTGCGTCGTCACGGCGAGACGACGTGCCCATTTTCGACGCCTATGTCCACGACCTCGGCCTGGATGAGCCGCAGGCGCTCCTGCCGCTCGAGCGTATGCTTCATGTCCTCCTGATATTGCCGCCGGTCGGCCTGCGCGCGCAGGGAGTGCACCGCCGGCCCCTTTCCGAGGTTCAGCATCCGGTACTGGATGCAGGCTTCGTCCGCCGCGCGGGCCATCTCGCCCCCCAGGGCGTCCAGCTCCCGGACGAGGTGGCCCTTGCCCGTGCCGCCTACGGCCGGGTTGCAGGGGCATGTTCCCACCGTGTCGAGGTTTATGGCAAAGCAGACCGTCTCCAGCCCCAGGCGCGCCGAGGCCAGCGCGGCCTCTATCCTGGGCGTGGCCCGCGCCTATGACCGCTATATCGCATTTTCCCGCGTCATAAGTTCTCATAACCTTTGAATTATACTACCCCCGCCCCCCTAAAAATCAAGCTGTGCAGAATTCGCACAGGCAAAAACCGAGGAAATACTTGCTTTATTTCGCTAATGTGGTAGTATGATACCGCACTCTGAGTACTGGAGTGCAGAAGGAGAATGAAAGATGAAAAAGTTTTTGCGCTTTTGCTTGCACTGTGCATGGTATTTGCCCTGGCGGCCTGCGGCGAGCCCGCCGCCTCCGACCCCAGCGCGACGCGCCCGAGAGCGAGGCCCCTGCGGACGTGACCGAGCCCGCCGATGAGGGCGGAGACACGGCTGAGAGCGACCTGGCCTATGTCCAGGACAAAGCGGCGACGCTGGTCGTCGGCATCACGAACTTCGAGCCCATGGACCAGAACGAGTCCGGCGAGTGGATCGGCTTTGATGCCGACATGGCCAAGGCCTTTGCCGAGAGCCTGGGCGTGACGTGGAGTTCCAGGAGATCGAGTGGGGAGAGAGCAAGGTCATGGAGCGTCGACGGCAAGACGATAGGACGTCGTCTGAACGCCTACACCAATAATGAAAGTCGGGACCCTGACGGACGAGGTCCTCTCCGCCATGGAGTGCCCAACGCCTACTGCAATAACGCGCAGGTCGTGGTCCTGCCCGCCGCCGAGGCCGAGAACTATCCCGACGCCGCCAGCATGGCCGAGGGCTCGAGCTTCGCCGTTGAGAGCGGTTCCGCCGGCGGACGGGGACTGCTGGCCATCGAGAACGGCTTCAACTACACGCCGGTCATAGACCAGGCCACCGCTGTGCTTCGAGGTGAGCTTCCCGGCAGGGTTTTGCCAGGCTGCCATCATAGACAGCCCTCATGGATCTGCTTCGGCCATGGTGGGCGGGCCAGCAGAACGAACTAGGCGCTGGGCAGGCCGACGAAGGGGCACGATCTTAAGCCTGGGCGCCGCAACAGCGAGGAATACGGCCGGCTGCTGCTCGGCTTCCGGCCGATAATCACTTTTTGACCTGGTGGTTGCCGCCGCGCTCAACGAGTCGCAATCATCTGCGGACCGGGCTACGCCTCGGGAAGGGAGGGGCGCGTTTTGCCGCGGCGGCGGTGGCCTCATCAAGGCCCTATTACATACGGCGATATTACCTGGCGGCGTGATAGCCAGAGGAGGCACAGGCCCTTTCGGCATGACAGGGGAGAACAGCTTAATGATCCAGACACGTTAAAATTTCGGAGATGACAAAGGTCTTAAAGGATATTTCTCTTACCTTAGAGCAGGGCGAGGCGCTGGCCATCATCGGCTCGTCCGGTTCCGGCAAAACCACCCTGCTGCGCTGCCTGAACTTTCTGGAACGGCCGGACACCGGCTGCATCAAGGTGAACGGCGAGACCATGTGGGACGCCGCCGACCCCGCCACCCAGCGGGAAAGCGAGATCCGCAAAAAAGCGGCTGCACTTCGGGCTGGTGTTCCAGAACTTTAACCTTTTCCCGCAGTATACCGCAGAGAATTTTGCAGAACGTGATGCTGGCAGGGGAGCTGCTGGCAAAGGAACTGGTCCGGACGGACCGCGCCAACAAAAACGCTGGGTGCACGCCCAGCTGGCGGCCTTTTTCTCGTATAGAGAGAGGAAATGTGGTACAATGAGTTTGGGGTGAAAAACATGCTGGTAAAGAACGCAGAAAATCGCGGGCAGGTTGAATTTGTGAGTTTGGAAGAAATGGTCCCGAAGGATCACTTGCTGCGGAAGATCGACGCAGCCGTCGTCTTCAAGAGAATCTACGAATTTGCAGAGGACCTGTACTGCGAGGACAACGGCAGACCCAGCGTCGACCCGGTGGTGCTGTTCAAAATCGTGCTGATCCAGCATATTTACGGGATCCCTTCGCTCCGCCGAACTCTGGAAGAGGTGAGCATGAACCTGGCATACCGTTGGTTCATCGGATATCCGCTCAACGAAGCGGTGCCGCATTTCTCCACGGTGAGCTACAACTTCAAGCACCGGTTCAATCACGGCACGGTGGAGTATGTGTTCCGGTGGGTGCTGAAAGCCGCCGCAGAGGAAGGCTATCTGGACACGGAAGCGATCTTCGTGGATGGGACCCATATCAAAGCAAGCGCCAATCTGAAAAAGCAGGCCAAAAAAGGCAGTTCCCAAACAGGCAAAGCGGTATGCAAAAGAACTGTTCGATGAGGTGAACAGAGACCGGGAAGGACACGGAAAAAGCCTTTCCCGGATGACAGCGATAAAAAGCCGCCAGAGGAGAAGGAAACGGTGACATCCACCACCGACCCGGAAAGCGGCGTGTTCCACAAGGGAGAACACAAAAAATGCTTTGCCTACGAAGCGCATACCGCCTGTGACAAGCATAGTTTCGTACTTGGTGTTCACGTCACTCCCGGCAATGTCCACGACAGCGCAGCCTTTGACCCTTTGTATGATGAACTGTGTGAATACTATCCCGAACATCAAACCGTTGTAGCGGACAGCGCCTACAAAACGCCCTGGATCTGCAAAGAGGATCTTCGAGAGCGGCCGCGTTCTTTCCACCTGCTATACCCGCCCCAAGACCAGGAGAACGTTCATCCCTGGTGGAAATATGTGTATGACGAATACTTCGACGACGTGATCTGCCCGGAATATCGCGCGCTGCATTATACCACCACAAACCGGGAGGGCTACCGGGGAATACAGGAGCGATCCGGGCGTATCTGTGTCAACTGCCCCACCAGAGGGTGTACTGAGAGCGCCAAAGAGCGAGAAAACAGTCTTGCGCCATGTCTGGCAGGACTATGGAGATGGCAGAGCATGTCCGGCACATGGCGGTATACAAGGAGCTGTACCGGCTGCGAAAAAACCATTGAGCGTGTGTTTGCCGATGCGAAGGAAAACACGGGATGCGTTTACACGCAGTACAGAGGCTTGGCCCAGGTCACGAACTGGGTGAAGCTTAAGTTTGCTGCCATGAATCTGAAAAAGCTGGCCACCTGGAAATGGAAGGCCAGTCATCCGGGGCCGGATGGCGGCAAACGAACAAGTTCGAGGGGAAACGCACAAGACTTTTCGGTTGTTTTCCCCGTCGTGTTCTTGTTTACAAAACCAAAACCTGCTCTGGCCTGAGCGCCAAAGCAGGTTTTTCGATGCAGGCTGAGAGCGCCGCCCCTTTTTGGGCGGCGCTCTTTGCGTTTGCGTAAATGGGCTCAGAGGGCCTCGATGTCGGCTATGAGCGCGTCCACGTCCGCGGGCTTTGGCCCAACTGGTGCAGAAGCGGACCGCGCGGTGCGTCCCGTCCACCCTCGCCCAGTCGGAGAAGCTGTATTTTTTCCGCGAGCTTTGCCAGCTGCGCGTCCGGGACTATCGGGAACTGCTGGTTCGTGGGGGAGTCGTAGAGCAGGGGCCAGCCCTTTTTTCTCAAAGGCGGCGCGCAGGCGCAGCGCCAGGGCGACCTCGCGCTCGCCCGTGCGCTCGTAGAGCCCGTCCGGGACATGAGCGTTTCGAAACATGACGCCCAGGAGCCTGCCCCTTGGCGAACATGCCGCCGCGCTGCTTGATGATGTAGCGGGAAGTCCCGGCCCAGGGCCGGGTTCGTGATGACGACGGCCTCCGAAGAGGGCGCCGAGCTTCGTCCCGCCTATGTAGAACACGTCGGTGAGCCGGGCGAGCTCGGGCAGGCCGACGTCCGTGCAGGCCAGCGCCGTGCCGAGCCTGGCCCGTCCACAAAGAGGACGAGCGCTTCTCGCGGCAGGCCGCGCTTATCGCCTCCAGCTCCGCGAGGGAGTAGACCGTGCCGTTTTCCGTCGGCTGGGAGATGTACACCATCGCGGGCTGGGGCTGGTGCTCGTGCGTCGAGTCCGCCCAGTGGGCCTCGACGCAATTTTGATCTGCTCTGCATTTATCTTGCCGTCGGGCTGGGCAGAGCGATGACCTTGTGACCGGTGGCCTCGACGGAGCCGGTCTCGTGGACCGCGATATGCCCGTATCTGCCGCCATTACCGCCTGGTGCGGCCTGAGCGCCGCGGCGGCGATGACGGTCAGGTTGGCCTGCGTCCGCCGACGAGGAAGTGGGACCGCGGCCTCCGGCGCGCGGCACTTTCACGGATGATCCGGGAGACGGAGTGCTTTTCCATAAACTCAGACATGTCCAGGCGAATCAGGGACTCCGGTGCATGGAAGAGATCCTCGGCCAACCGTTTGACCAATTCTGTCTTTCCCACACCGGTGGAGCCCACAAAGATGAAGGACACCGGTTTCCGTTTGGAGGTGACCCCACCCGGTTCCGGCGGATGGCGGCGGATACGGCGGCAATGGCCTCATCCTGGCCGACGACGTGCTCCTTCAAACGGTCTTCCAACTTGGCCAAACGCTCGTATTCCTGCTCCTGGATGGTGCTGGCGGGAATCTTGGTCCAAAGCTCCACCACGCGGGACAGGCTCTCCAGAGTCAGGAAGGGGCCTCCTGCTGGCTCAGTTCCTGCTGTTCTTGTAAAAGCTGGAGCTCTTTGCTCCGCAGTTCT
>VOFE01002516.1_pt1 | contig 18000 bp, 20 predicted proteins | sample 5384071 | NCBI WGS metagenome assembly VOFE01 (sample SAMN12384724, study PRJNA508395) | human gut metagenome | isolation source: healthy gut D | host: Homo sapiens
TGACGGTAAGAAGCCGTACAGCTTTTTGAAATCACAGATAACCTTTGCCCTACGACCAAAGACCACTTATGCAGGAAAAGCCGTAAAACTGCATAAGCAGATACTCAATGAAACAATCACGGCAGTAAGGAGTGTGAACTATGTTCCCGATAAAATATATTGACAATAACCTTGTCTGGAACAAGGACAATGAGGTGTTCGCCTACTATGAGCTGATACCATACAACTATTCTTTCCTATCCGCAGAGCAGAAATTTATCGTGCATGACAGTTTCCGACAGCTTATCGCACAGTCCCGTGAGGGTAAAATTCATGCGTTGCAGATTGCCACAGAAAGCTCAATCCGCAGTATGCAGGAGCAGTCAAAGAAGCTGGTAACTGGAAAATTAAAGGAAGTTGCCTATCAGAAGATAGACGAACAGACCGAAGCGTTAGTATCTATGATTGGGGACAATCAAGTGGACTACCGCTTTTTTCTTGGCTTTAAGCTCATGGTTACAGAAGAACAGCTCAATCTGAAGAACATCAAAAAATCGGCGTGGCTGACGTTCACGGAATTTCTCCATGAAGTGAACCACACGCTGATGAATGATTTTGTTTCCATGCCGAATGATGAAATCAACCGTTACATGAAAATGGAAAAGTTACTGGAAAATAAAATCTCCCGTCGCTTTAAGGTGCGTCGCTTGGAAATCAATGATTTTGGGTATCTCATGGAACATCTTTACGGCAGGGACGGTATCGCCTATGAAGATTATGAGTACCAGCTACCAAAGAAGAAATTACAGAAAGAAACGCTGATAAAATACTACGACCTTATCCGTCCGACAAGGTGTGTGATTGAGGAAAGCCAGCGGTATTTACGATTGGAACATGAGGACAAGGAAAGCTATGTGTCCTATTTTACCGTCAATGCGATTGTAGGCGAGCTTGATTTTCCGTCAAGTGAAATCTTCTATTTCCAGCAACAGCAATTCACATTCCCCGTTGATACTTCTATGAATGTAGAAATCGTGGAGAACCGAAAAGCATTAACAACCGTCCGCAACAAGAAAAAGGAATTGAAAGACCTTGACAATCACGCTTATCAAGCAGGAAGTGAAACCAGCTCAAATGTGGTGGACGCATTAGACAGCGTGGACGAGCTGGAAACGGACTTAGACCAGACAAAAGAAAGTATGTATAAGCTCTCCTATGTAGTGCGTGTGTCTGCTGATGATTTGGACGAATTAAAACGCCGTTGTGATGAAGTCAAAGATTTTTATGACGATTTGAATGTGAAGTTAGTACGTCCTGCTGGGGATATGCTGGGGCTTCATTCTGAATTTCTACCAGCCAGCAAGCGATATATCAATGATTATGTGCAGTATGTAAAATCAGACTTCTTAGCAGGGCTTGGCTTTGGAGCTACCCAGCAGTTAGGGGAAACGACGGGTATCTATATGGGCTATTCCGTTGATACGGGAAGAAATGTGTACCTGCAACCGTCCCTTGCCAGTCAAGGTGTAAAAGGTACAGTTACCAATGCCCTTGCGTCTGCTTTTGTCGGTTCGCTTGGCGGTGGGAAGTCGTTCTGCAACAATCTTCTGGTGTATTACTCGGTTCTCTTTGGGGGACAAGCGGTTATCTTAGACCCTAAAAGTGAGCGTGGAAACTGGAAAGAAACGCTCCCAGAGATAGCCCATGAAATCAATATCGTAAACCTTACCAGCGACAAAGACAATGCAGGACTTCTTGACCCGTTTGTGATTATGAATAATGTAAAAGACGCTGAAAGTCTGGCAATCGACATCTTGACATTCCTTACTGGTATTTCCTCTAGGGACGGCGAAAAATTCCCCGTACTTCGTAAGGCGGTTCGTTCCGTTACCCAGAGCGACAAACGGGGCTTACTTCATGTGATAGACGAGCTACACCGTGAAGATACGCCAATATCAAGAAATATCGCAGACCATATCGACAGCTTTACGGACTACGACTTTGCACATCTGCTGTTTTCAGACGGAACAGTAGAAAATGCAATCAGCCTTGACAACCAGCTCAACATCATTCAAGTAGCGGACTTAGTATTGCCAGATAAAGACACCACTTTTGAGGAATATACGACCATTGAATTATTATCGGTGTCTATGCTGATTGTCATTAGTACCTTTGCCCTTGATTTTATCCATTCGGACAGAAGCATTTTTAAGATTGTCGATTTGGACGAAGCGTGGGCGTTCTTAAATGTGGCACAAGGTGAAACGCTATCAAACAAGCTGGTGCGAGCTGGACGTGCTATGCAAGCAGGCGTTTATTTTGTTACACAATCTTCTGGCGACGTTTCAAAGGAAAGTCTGAAAAACAATATCGGCTTAAAATTCGCTTTCCGTTCTACTGATATAAATGAGATAAAACAGACCTTAGAATTTTTTGGTATCGACAAGGACGACGAAAACAATCAGAAGCGATTAAGGGATTTAGAAAACGGACAATGCTTATTGCAGGACTTATACGGACGTGTCGGTGTTGTGCAGATACACCCAGTCTTTGAAGAACTGCTACATGCCTTTGATACCAGACCGCCCATACAGAGAAATGAGGTGGAGTGATGAAAGAAAGGATACCGAGTGCGTTCACAAAAAAGAAAATACTTCACTTTGTCAAAATGGTTCTGTTTGTCGTGGCACTTTCCCTTATCCTGCTTTCACTCTTGGGGACGGTAGCTCATGCGACGGGGCTTGTGGACGATACCATAAACGCAGAAAATCTTTATTCAAAATATCCCCTTTCCAACTACCAGCTTGATTTTTATGTGGATAATAGCTGGTCCTGGCTTCCGTGGAACTGGCTGGACGGTATCGGAAAATCGGTGCAGTACGGGCTTTACTGTATCACCAACTTTGTCTGGACGATAAGCCTTTATTTAAGCAATGCCACGGGCTATGTGGTGCAGGAAGCCTATAAGCTGGACTTCATCAACGATATGGCAGACAGTATCGGGAAAAGCATACAGACCTTAGCAGGCGTAACCGAGAATGGCTTTTCTTCTACGGGCTTTTATGTGGGATTTTTACTGCTGATTATCTTAGTGGTGGGAATGTATGTTGCCTATACGGGATTGATAAAAAGAGAAACCAGCAAGGCACTACATGCTGTTATCAACTTCGTTGTGGTGTTTATCGTGTCCGCTTCCTTTATTGCCTATGCTCCCGACTACATAAAGAAAGTCAATGACTTTTCATCAGACATCAGCACCGCTTCGCTGGACTTGGGAACAAAAATCATGCTCCCGAACTCTGACAGCGAGGGTAAGGACAGCGTAGATTTGATACGGGACAGCTTGTTTTCCATTCAAGTACAACAGCCGTGGCTACTCTTACAGTTTGGAAATTCCAATATCGAAGAAATCGGTTCAGAACGTGTCGAAGCTCTCGTATCGGCAAGTCCAGAGGACGAGGACGGCGAAACAAGAGAGGAAGTCGTGAAAACAGAAATTGAGGACAACGACAACAACAATCTGACGATACCGCAGGTGGTAAATCGTTTAGGTATGGTGTTCTTCCTCTTGTTCTTTAACTTAGGTATCACGATATTTGTATTCTTGCTTACGGGCATGATGATATTTAGCCAGATACTTTTTATTATCTTTGCAATGTTTTTACCTATCAGTTTTCTACTTTCTATGATACCTAGTCAAGAAAATCTGGCAAAGCAGGCAATCGTGAGGGTGTTTAATACCATAATGACACGGGCAGGAATAACGCTCATTGTAACGGTGGCGTTCAGCATTTCCAGTATGTTTTATAACATATCCAAAGAGTACCCGTTTTTTATGGTGGCGTTCTTACAGATAGTGTGTTTTGCAGGTATCTTTATCAAGCTGGGCGACTTAATGAGTATGTTCTCACTTAATGCTGGCGACAGTCAAAATATGGGACGCAGGATATTCCGCAGACCATATCTGTTTATGCGACATAGGGCTAGACGTATGGAAAGACGGCTTGCTGGTGCGGTTACTGCTGGCGGTGTCGCTGGTGCGGTGGCAGGTAGCACGATTTCAAACAGAAAACCGACAAGGAACACAGCTACAAAAGACAGTCGGGGCAATACCACTTCCAGCATGGGACAACGTGCAGGCTCAAAGGTGGGTGCTGTCTTAGATACGAAAAATAAAGTGAAAGACAAGGCAAATGCTGTCAAAGAAAATATCAAGGATATGCCGACACAGACCGCTTATGCGGTGTATTCCGCAAAGGAAAAGGCAAAGTCCAGCGTGTCCGACTTCAAGCGTGGCATGGTGCAGGAACAGCAATCCAGACAGACGGGACGTTTGGAAAAGCAGGAACAGCATAGACAGAATATCGCTGATAAGCGTATGGAGCTTCAAAAGGCACAAGAAGCAAGGCAGGCACAGCGAAAGGCTGACGGATCAGCAACAACGGGAGCTACCCGTCCCCATGAGCGACCAGCCACAGCTTCAAAGCCGAGTGCGGAAAAAATGCAGGAAGTCAAACGCCCTGCCACAGCTCCCACTTCAAAAGCAAGTGAGCCAGTCAAGACAAATGTTATCAAAGAGCGTCCGTTATCTTCTGGTGCTTCTGATAGGAAAGCGACCCAGTCTGCACAGCCAGTACATAGGCAGAATGTAGAAAAAGTGGTATCGCAGGAAACACGCCAGAATTACACGAAAGACCGCAGGACAAAGGTTCAGCAGACGCAAACCGTCCAAAAGAACCAGCAGACCATAGAGAAAACTCGTAACCTTGTAACGAAGAAAGGACAGAAGAAAAAATGAAACTGAAACATATCGCTCTCATTGGCAGTCTGTTTCCTATCCTCTTTTCTCTGGTGCTTTTCTTTGGGGTGTTCATTAGTGCGGACAGCGACGACGAGAACAGCAACTTTTCTTCTGGCATTACGGGTATGAATTTATCCGCAGAAGTCTTGAAACATCAGCCTATGGTGGAAAAATACGCCAGAGAATACGGCATTTCCGAGTATGTCAATGTGCTACTGGCTATCATTCAAGTAGAAAGTGGCGGTACGGCAGAAGATGTTATGCAGAGTTCGGAAAGTCTTGGTTTACCGCCTAATTCCTTAGATACGGAAAGCTCAATCAAGCAGGGGTGTAAGTATTTTGCGTCCCTGCTTTCTTCCTGCAAAAATCAAGGTATCGACGATTTGAATGTAGCGATACAGTCTTATAACTATGGCGGTAGCTATGTGGGATATGTGGCAGGAAAAGGAAAGAAACACACTTTTAATCTTGCAGAGAGCTTCGCCCGTGAGAAATCGGGTGGAAAGAAAGTAACCTACACCAACCCGATAGCCGTTGCGAAAAACGGGGGCTGGCGATATGGCTATGGAAATATGTTCTACGTGGAATTAGTCAATCAATATCTGACCGTGGCACATTTTGATAATGCGACGGCACAAGCGATTATGAATGAAGCGTTGAAATATCAAGGCTGGAAATATGTGTATGGTGGCAGTAACCCGAACACTTCCTTTGATTGTAGCGGACTTGTGCAATGGTGTTATGGAAAAGCTGGTATCTCCTTACCGAGAACAGCACAAGCACAGTATGACGCTACCCAACATCTTCCACTTTCGCAGGCAAAGGCTGGGGACTTGGTGTTTTTCCATTCTACCTATAACGCTGGTTCGTATGTAACCCATGTGGGAATATATGTGGGAAATAACCAGATGTACCATGCAGGCGACCCGATAGGATATGCAGACCTAAATAGTAGTTACTGGCAACAGCATTTAATCGGTGCAGGACGAGTAAAACAATAGAAAGGACTTGAAAATATGTTTAAGAAGAATAAGAAGCAGACAGAAAATGTCAAAGAAAAAAAGGTGCGTACTGTTAAGGTAGGCACACATAAGAAAACCGTGATTGCGTTGTGGGTGGTGCTTATCGCAAGCGTGAGCTTTGGGGTATATAAGAATTTTACCGCTATCGACCAGCACACGACCCACGAAAAAGAAATCATTGAGCTTCGCTTGCAGGACACCAACGGGATAGAAAATTTCGTGAAGAACTTCGCAAAGTCCTATTACACATGGAATAACAGCAAAGAAGCGATTGAAGCAAGGACGCAGGCAATCAGCGGTTATCTGACAAAGGAATTGCAGGACTTGAATGTTGATACAATCAGAACGGATATACCGACCAGCTCCACAGTTACAAATGTGATTGTGTGGAGTATCGAACAGTTGGGAACGGACACTTTTTCTGCTACCTACGAAGTAGATCAGCAGATAAAAGAGGGAGAACAGACAAGTATCGTCAAGGCAACCTATACCGTAAAAGTCCATGTGGACGCTGACGGGGATATGGTAATCGTTCAGAACCCTACCCTTGCACCAGCAATCGAAAAATCAGACTATGAGCCTAAGACACCAGAAGCAGACGCAAGCGTAGACGCTGATACCGTAAGCGACGCTACCGCATTTCTGGAAACATTCTTTAAGCTCTATCCAACAGCTACAGAAAAAGAACTTGCCTATTATGTATCGGGAAATGTGCTTGAACCTATCGGCAGGGACTATCTGTATTCTGAATTGGTAAACCCTATCTTTACAAAGGACGGGGACAATGTAAAAGTTAAAGTTGCTGTAAAATTCCTTGATAATCAGACAAAGGCAACACAGGTATCGCAGTATGAACTTGTGCTACATAAGGATAGTAACTGGAAGATTGTAGGATAAATTATATAGCGTGCATTTCCTAAGTGAGATTTGCACGCTTCACTTTCTGTACAAACACCATATAACACTTGACAACAGCGTTACTCTGTTATATACTGTTTATACAGAAAGGAGCTGTGAGATGAAAATTATTATAAACCATTCTTCAATGATACCTATTTACGAGCAAATAGTAGAACAAGTTAAAGCTTTAATTCGGAATGGAAAATTAAAAGAAAATGATAATCTTCCGTCTGTTCGTTCTCTTGCAAAAGAATTAAAAATAAGTGCTCTAACTGTGAAAAAAGCATATGATAGCTTGGAAAACGAGGGGTTTACGGTAACAATTCATGGAAAAGGAACATATGTTACTGCTACAAATACAGAGCTTTTATTAGAGGAACAGAAAAAGGAATTAGAAAGTGATTTAGAACGAGTTATTCAAAAAGGCAGATGTTACGGTATCAGTGATGAAGATATAAAAAAACTATTTGAGTTAATTTTGGAGGGTTAGATATGTTAAAAATTGAGCATTTGAAAAAAAGTTATGAAAACTTTTCGCTTGATTGTTCTCTTGAAGTAAAGAAAGGTCATGTAACTGGTTTGATTGGTCAAAATGGTGCAGGAAAAAGCACAACATTTAAAGCTATTTTAGGGCTAATTTCCTTTGATAGTGGAACTATCAATATTCTTGGAAAGTCATTACAAGATTTTACTGCAAAAGACAAGCAAGATTTGGGAGTAGTTCTTTCGGACTCTGGCTTTAGTGGATATTTAACAATCAATGATATTATTCCTATTATTGATAATTTATATCAAAATTTTGATAAATCATTTTTTATAGAACAAGTTAAAAAGTTTCAGCTTCCACGAAATAAAAGAATAAAAGATTTTTCAACTGGTATGAAAGCGAAAGTAAAAGTCTTAGTTGCTGTTTCACACAATGCAAAGTTGTTAATTCTTGATGAACCAACGGCGGGATTAGATGTAATAGCTAGAGATGAATTGCTAGAAATGCTAAGAGATTTTATAGAAAAAGGCGAAGAACGCTCTATTTTAATTAGTTCTCACATTTCCAGTGATTTAGAAACTTTATGTGATGACCTTTATATGATACATCAAGGAAAAGTAATTATGCACGAAGATACTGATGTTTTACTAAGCGATTATGCACTACTTAAAGTTGATGAAGAAGAATATTCCAAATTAGATAGACAATATATTTTACGTACAAAAAAAGAAAGCTATGGATATAGTTGTTTAACTAATCAAAAACAATATTATGCTGAAAATTATCCTCAAATGGCGATTGAAAAAGGAAATATAGACGAAGTAATAACAATGATGATTAGAGGTGTTGAATAATGAAAGGTTTATTGATTAAAGATTTTAAATTGCTGAAAGGACAGAAAAACTTCTTTATGACTATTACTGCTATATCTATAATAATGATAATAGTATCTCCGGGGACTTCGTTTCCGATTGGTTTCTTAGGTTTTGTGGGGGCATTATTCTCATTGAGTTCAATTAGCTATGATGAATTTGATAATGGAAATGCTTTTTATTTTCTTTACCGATAACACGAAAAGATTATGTACTGGAAAAATATATTTTTGGATTGATTTCAGGAATAATGTTTTTGTTGTTGGGAACTGTTATTAGTTTAGTTGTTATTGGTATTACAAAAACAGGCAGTTTTAATGAAATTTTTTTAACAGCAGGTTCTTTATTTCCTACTATTTTATTGATTTTATCAATCATGCTTCCTTTTATCTTGAAATTTGGTGGAGAAAAAGGAAGAATTGCTATCATAGGTGTAATGGGATTTATATTTGTTATAGGACTGCTTCTTATAAAAACTACTGAATATTTAGGAATAGATTTATATGACTTAATAAATAAATTACCTAAATTTGAGCCACTAGTATATATAATATTATTTTTATTGTTTTCAGTTGTTATTTTAGGTATCTCCTATCTTATTAGCTTAACAATACTAAAGAAAAAAGAGTTTTAGAAAAGAGAGGTGTGCTTATGGACTTGACTATTTTGGTAGTAGGATTGATATTGGGCGTTGGTATTCCTTTAAGAAATAAGGCAATCAAAAAGCGTAGAGAAAATATGAAAGAGAAAGGAAATGAGGAAAAATGAAAAAATATGAATATTTAGAAATTGATTATACTGCGAAAGGTGTTGTGTTCCTTTGCACCGATAAACATAAGGAAGTTATAAATAGCTATGCAGAAAATGGGTATCGCTATGTTGGTTTTATACCTACAGAAATTGACGCAAAAGGTTGTATGCGAAAGATTGATTTAATTTTTGAAAAAGAAGATTAACTCATTTTAGGGAGTTGGTTCGAATGATAGGGTTAAAAAAACGAGATATTAAAAAAGCATTAAAGGCTGGTGCAAAGGCTGGCGGTATGTCATTAGCTGATGAAAATATTGAAGCAACGAAAATATTGAAGGCAAACGATTTTGAAAAAATGAAGAATACATTTATACCATTAAAAAGACAACGGTAAAATTATAATAAAAGGGTCGTGGAAATGCTTCACAGAATTGTGATCTGCATTATCACGGCTCTTTGCTATCTGTTTACTTTCAAAACTGTAAGTGTAATTGAACACTGCCCTTGCTATAATTTAATTGTATTCCAAAACAAATAAATGTGGCAGGAAGAAAGGAGCGATTTTTAATGGAACACATTTTAAATTTAGAACAAGTAAAAAAATACTACGGGGGTAACTCTGGAAATATCACAAAGGCAGTAGACGGTATTTCTATGTATGTAGACAAGGGCGAATTTGTCGCAATAATGGGAGCTAGTGGTTCTGGAAAGACTACCCTATTAAACTGTATTTCTACGATTGATACCGTAACCAGCGGACACATTACAGTCAACAATCAAGATATTACCAAAATTAAAGATAAAGATTTTGCTGATTTTAGACGTGAAAATCTAGGGTTCATTTTTCAAGATTTCAACCTTTTAGATACCTTAACGATTGAAGAAAACATTTCTTTGTCATTGGTAATCAACAAACAGAACCCTGCTGATATTGACAAACGAGTTCATGCTATCGCTGATAAATTGGGTATTCGTGATATTTTATCGAAATTTCCTTATGAAGTTTCTGGCGGACAAAAACAGCGTTGTGCTTGTGCAAGAGCTTTAATCAATGAACCGAAACTGATATTAGCTGATGAACCGACGGGAGCTTTGGACTCAAAATCTTCCAGATTGTTACTAGAAACAATGTCTGACATCAACAAGAAAATGCAAGCTACTATTTTAATGGTAACACATGACCCGTTTAGTGCGTCTTTTTGTAAACGTATTTTGTTCTTGAAAGACGGTAAAATATTCAATGAGATTTTCAGAGGGGAAAAAAGCAGAAAAGATTTCTTCAATGAAATACTGGATATATTAACCTTGCTCGGAGGTGAAGTTGGAAATGTTAGGTAAATTAGCGGTTAGAAATACAAAAAGAAGCATTAAAGATTATTTGATTTATTTGATAACTGTTACTATCGCATTTTCTCTTATATTTGCTTTTAACTTAGTGGCAAGTTCTGAAGAAGTAATAGAATTATCGACAGGCATGGATACGTTTAAGTATATTCTAGCTTTTGTGAATGTTGTTATTATATTTGTTATCTGTTTTTTGATTAACTATACCACAAAATTTATGTTTGAAAAGCGAAGCAAAGAGCTTGGAACATATATGCTTCTTGGAATTAGAAAAAAAGAAATTGCTCGATTGCTTGTAATTGAAAATGTGTTATTAGCGATATGTGCTTTGGTTTTGGCTATTCCTCTTGGGTTCATATTTAGTCAATTTGTATCATTGGTAATTGTAAACTTATTAGGTATTCCAGAAGTAATCTTTATTTCAATAAATTTTGTTTCCATAGGATTGCTTGCTATTTACTTTTTGGCAATATATGTATTGGTTTTGCTTAATCTTTTACGAAGAATTAGAAAAATGACAGTACATGATTTTCTCTATTTTGACAAGCAGAATGAAAAGAAAATGTTCCGTAGCAATAAAAAAAGAAATATTATTTTCATTGTTAGTGTTATATTAGGAATTACTGCTATTTTGCTTTGGGCTTCACGTTGGACAATGGAAAACAGCGGTAAACAAGAAACTCTTACGTATTTGATGATTAGCATGATGATGTTGATTATTAGTATTTATGGTGTATCAGCTACTTGTGCAGATATGTTGTTGTCGGTTTTATTGAAAAATAAAAAACTTAAATATCAAAAAGATAACCTTTTTGTAACAAGAACTTTTGCGTCAAAAGCAAGAACAATGAGTTTTACGTTCGGGACACTTTCCATGTTGATATTACTTTCTTTGTTATGTTTAAATTTTTCAAGTATCAATAAAGGAGTGTATAAAGCAAGCATAGAAATGACAGCTCCGTTTGATGTTCATGTGTTTGAAGAAAAACAACCATTTAAAGATTTTAAAGAATATGTGAATGTTGTTGATGAAGATTATACAATAAATGAAGCAATCGAATTTGATGTTTATAAAGAACCGAAACATCAAATGCAGAATTATTTTGACGTGCAATTTTATGATTATGACCCAGTAATGAAATTAAGTGATTACAACGAAATACTGAAATTAAAGAATATGGACACCATAGAATTAAGTAATGACGAGTATTTTCTTGTAACTAGCAAAGATTTGTTATATAAAGTTGAAAACAACAAGGATATTGAAAAAATTCAGTTGACAAGTGGAAAAGAATTAAAACTAAAGGGCATTGATACAAAAACGTATTGGTATCAAATAAATAATACTGGAAGATTTGCTGTTATTGTGCCTGATGAATATGTTCAAGGCTTGGAAGTATCTGAGCAACATCTGATTATAGATACCGTAGAAGAAACAGATACAAAACTTAGAGAAAAAATCAAACAAGATTTGAAACACCGATTAGTAATAGTAAATGATGATGGAGAAACAGTTGTACAATATTATAGACTTTCTGTAAGAGGTTCTGCTATTGAAGAACAAAATACGATGACCGCTATGATTGCAAGCATTTGTCTTTATATTGCCTTTATTTTGATTTCGGCAGTTGGAACAGTTCTTGCTATTCAATCACTAAGTGACTCTACAAAGTACAAATATCGCTATCAAACATTAAAAAGATTGGGAGTGAATGATAAATCATTATTTAAAACAATCAGAAAGCAATTACTAATATTATTTGGTGTTCCAGTTATTTATTCAATTCTTGCAAGTTTCTTTATGCTGGTATCAGTCAATAATGTTTATAAAATTTATTTAGAAAGTGAGTATAGTTATTTAATTTACTTCGTAGTAGGTTTGGCGATTTTCTTCTTTATCTATGGAATTTATTGGATAGCAACGTATATCGGTTTCAAGCGAAATATCAATGAGGAGAGTTAGATTTTTCTAGCTCTCCTGCTGTGGAATTATTATAATGGTAAATCAAGGGGGTGTGGAAATGAGAATAGCAATTATCGAAGATGATGAAATCACTCGTCTGGAGCTTTCTAAACTATTGAACACACAAGGATATGAAACAGTCTTGTTGACTAACTTTGAAAATCTGACAAAGGAATTAAAGCAATATTGCGTAGAGCTGGTTTTGCTTGATATTAACCTGCCGTATGAAAATGGCTATGAAGTATGCAGGAAAATAAAACAAGCTATGCCAGTACCTATTATCTTTGTAACAAGCAGAGATACAAATGCTGACGAATTGAAAAGTATTCAAGTGGGTGGAATTGACTTTATCACAAAGCCGTATGACACGCTTATTCTTCTTGAGAAGATCAAGCGTGCATTGCAGTTATCAAACCCGAATAATTTCCGTGAGCTTGTTAAAAAAGATTGTACCCTTGATTTACATTTATCTATTTTGAAGTATCAAGAGAAAAGCATTGAATTGACAAGAAATGAATTTCGTATTTTATACTACTTCTTTATGAACGAAGATAAAGTTATCAGTAAGGAAGAACTATTGGAAAAGCTGTGGAACGACAAATATTATTTAGACGAAAATGTATTACTGGTTAATATGACCCGTCTAAAAAAGAAAATGAAAGAAATCGGTATTGTTCATTTATTGGAAAATATACGAGGAAAGGGTTGGAAACTGTGAGCTTTTTTACATTCTTAGAAGAAAAAATAACAGAGATATTGTTTCAGCTTTTCTTTCTTGCCTTAGTAGCATTTCTCTTGATTTGCTACGGTGTAGATACGCTATTTGTTGTATTGCTGGTAATTCTGTTCATCAGCATACAAGGGCTTTTTCAATGGTGTTTGTATCGGAAGAAACGTAAGGCTTCGCAACATATTATTGATTTAGTAGACGGACTGGAAGAAACCTATTATATTGCAGACGTTTTACCAAAGCCAAAAGAATTTCAAAATGTAGCCTATTACTACGCACTAAAAAAAGCCTGCAAATCTATGAATGATGAAATCGGCAAAATCACAGAGGAAAAGCAAGACTATCAAGAATATGTGGAAAGTTTCGCCCATGAAATAAAAATACCGATAGGAGCATTGTCTTTGACGTTTGACAATACAAAAAATTACACATTAAAAAAAGAAACAGACAAAATATTTCAGTTAGTGGAACAAATGCTCTACTATGCAAGAAGCGAAAATACGGAAAAGGACTATTTTGTAAAACAGTTGCAGTTAGAGGAAGTGATACATAATGTTATTCTGAAATTCCGTCATTCGCTTATGGAAAGGAAAGCAATTATCAATATCCATGATATAGAAAATGTCGTTTATACTGATGAAAAATGGCTGATATTCATTCTATCTCAAATCGTGCAAAATGCGATTAAGTATTTTGATAAGCAGGAAAACAAACTGACGATATACAGTCAAGACAACGGAACAAATATACTGCTTGTAATAGAAGATAACGGCTGTGGAATAAAAACGTCCGACTTATCTAGAGTATTTGAAAAAGGCTTTACTGGTTCTAACAGAAACAAAGCAAATGCAACAGGTATGGGACTGTATCTATCTAAAAAATTATGCGATAGGTTGGGGTTGAAATTGGATATTGCTTCTACAGAAAAAGAATATACAAGACTGACAATTATATTTCCAAAAGGAACAGTTCATAATTTTTCAGAGTAATTTGAAAAACCATGCCAACATTGATACGGTGCTTTAAGGGGGGCTTGCATTATGGAAAGCTTTAAGTACAATTCTTTGCAATCAAATCCCACCTAATAGCACACTATTAAAAATTGAATATGTTATAGCTTTAAAAGCTCGTACAGACTATATGTTTTGTGCGGGCTTTTTTCATACCCGAAAAAAATTTAAAAAATTTTTCAAAAGAGGTCATTAAATCACACCTAGCTGTCCTTATATGGTGCGGAAAGAGGGATAAACACTTTTCAAATCATAAAGGAAAGGAGGTGAGATTGATGAAACCGTCTGACTTCCAAGAAAACAGTTCAATGTCGTTTTGAAAGTTGTTTAAAGAAAGTTGTCCGTAGTGTCGTGAAAGATTATTACAAGGAATTAAACCGTCGTAAGAATAAAGAAATATCTTTCAGCGAATTGCCAGATGTCCTTGTTGATAAAATGGCTGTTTGGGACGACTACGAAACAGATTATACAATCTTTTCAGTATGTGGCATTGATATTCGTGTCCTTGATGATGAATTGGCAGAAGCCTTGAAGAAGCTTCCAGAAAGAAAGAGAAATACTCTGTTGATGTATTACTTCTTGGAAATGACAGAAAGTGAAATTGCCAACTTACAGAAAATCACGCAAAGCGGTGTATTTAGAAATCGACATCACGCTTTGGAAACTATGAAAAAAGATACTCAAGGAGGAACAATAGAAAATGAAACAGTTATTTAAGAAACCGTCTTATTACTTGATTTCATCAGCTATGGACGGAAACGAAAAAGCGATTGAAAAATTACTGGCATTTTATGACCCTTACATATCAAAGTGCTGTTTGCGTTCACTCTATGATGAATACGGCAATGTTTATATCGTTGTAGATATGGAATTAAAAGGACGTATCAGAGAAGCACTTATCAAAATGATTTTAGGTTTTGATATTGAAGATATGGACTTAGAACCAGAAGAATAAGCAGTTTTTAGCGGAGCATGATTTAATATCCCCCTCTTTCCTGCTCCGCTACTGTTTTTACACATGAAAGCAACACGCTTTCGCCACAGCTCTTTGACAACTGAATAAAGCAGACAGATACGTTTGTGAGATAGCGAGCCACGGGGACTGTACGCCACGACCTTTTCAAAAAGAAAGCGAGCGACCCACGCAGTGATCCGAGAGCGACTGTTGGAAAAGTCGTTTTGCCACGACCTATCCTCACAGAATAATGATACGTCCGCATGGTGCGGTTCTGCCCACAAGAATGGGAATAGTTGAGATACTAACGGAGTTTTCCAAAGCCGTCTGCCTGCTTGTAAAAAATAACACACAGTAAAGGGGGTGCATAGATTATGAACAATACTGATGTGCCTATCTGGGAAAAATATACGCTGACGATTGAAGAAGCGTCTAAATACTTCCGCATTGGCGAAAAGAAATTGCGTAAATTAGCCGAAGAAAATCTTGACGCTGGCTGGGTTATCGTGAACGGCAACCGTATTCAGATTAAGCGAAAACAATTTGAAAAAATCATAGATACATTGGACGAAATCTAATGTCATTGAGCCGTAGATATGGTATAATAAGGTATAGCGTATCACGGCTCATTCCATGACGGAAAGGAGCTTTACACTATGTCTAATGTAAAACGAAAAGACAGTAAAAATCGCAATTTGCGTAATGGAGAGAGCCAGCGAAAAGACGGAAGATACGTTTATAAATATACCGATATATACGGAAAGCCACAATTTATCTATTCTTGGAAACTTGTACCGACAGACAAGACACCTGCTGGAAAGCGTGATGATATATCGTTGAGGGAAAAAGAAGCACAGATAAAAAAAGACCTTAACGACGGTATCGACACAGTCGGCGGTAAAATAACAGTTTGCCAGCTTTACGAGAAGAAGAACAGCCAAAGAAAGAACATCAAGAGGGCTACTGAAAAGGGACGACAGTATCTTATGAACGCTCTGAAAAATGACCCGTTGGGTATGAGGGCGATTGATACTGTTAAGCAGTCGGACGCTAAAGAATGGGCTATCAGAATGAGCGAAAAAGGATACGCCTATAAAACGATTGATAACTACAAGCGTTCCTTGAAAGCGTCATTTTACATGGCGATACAAGACGACTGTATCAGAAAGAACCCGTTTGAATTTAAGCTAAGTGATGTTCTGGAAGATGATACGGAGCAGAAAGTTATCCTTACACCAGAGCAGGAAGAACGCCTGCTTGCCTTTATGGAAAAGGATAAGATTTACAGCAAGTATTATGATGAGGTTGTGCTTCTGCTGGAAACGGGACTTCGTATTTCTGAATTTTGCGGACTAACGACGCATATTGATATGCAGAACAGAATACTCAATATAGACCACCAGTTATTGAAAGACAGCGAAATCGGCTACTATATTGAAACGCCTAAGACCAAAAACGGAAAACGAGAACTTCCATTGACAGAACGGGCTTATCAAGCAATCCAAAGAATACTAAAGAGCAGAGGAAAAGCACAACCGCTGATTGTAGGTGGTTACAGCAATTTCCTATTCTTAAACCGTGAGGGCTTGCCTAAAGTTGCAGGAAACTATGAAGGCATGGTGCGAGGACTAATTAAGAAGTATAACAAGTATCACACGGACAAGTTACCGAACATCACACCACATTCATTCCGACATACTTACTGTACGAATATGGCAAACAGAGGAATGAACCCAAACACCCTGCAATATCTCATGGGACACGCTAACATAACCATGACACTTGGCTATTATGCACACGGTACATTTCAATCTGCAAAAGCAGAACTGGAAAGACTGGCTTGTTAATATCAAAGCTTATATTTACTACTCATTTACTACTTTTGGTTGCATTTTCATGCTGGTAAATGCCAGCTTATGCAAGGTATCTTCAAGGATCAATGTTTGTAAAAAGAAAATACCGATAAAGCCCTAAAATACGGGATATATCGGCATTTACCAACTTATGAAAAGATAATCAGAAATCAATATTTGTTTTAAAGCTTGGATCATACTTATCTTGCCAACAAGATCTTAATGCATCTAAATAATCTTCTTCACAATCATAATCACTAGGATCTAATTTATATGCATTATCCTTATCATATTTATTCATCCAATTCTTTTTATTTTCAATTGCGTTTGAATAATCATCCTCATTTGAATAATCATTTGGATCTATCGAACTAAACTCATTAAAATAATCATACTTACGCTTCCATAACTTTCTTAATGCATCCAAATATTCTTCTACATCATCAAATTGACTAGGATCTACATTATATTCATCATTTGAATCATGCTCGTCCTTCCACTCTTTACACTCATCTATTCGATCCTTATACTCATTTACATCATCAATCAATTCTAAATCAATATATTCAAACTCATCATAAGGATTCAATTCCTTTTTCCAAGCCCTCTTTAAAGCTTTAACGTAATACTCTTTATACTCAAAATCACATGGATTCACTTCAAATTCACAGTTTCCTTTAACTGACTATAGCTTTTCCCTTAGCTAAATAATAATTAAAGCGATTGGGTAAATGATCTTTGGTTTGTCTTAACTGCATTTCTAAATCCACCGTCGTTTGATCATCAAATTCAACCAATAGATCCAATCTCGAATTCTTCATTTTACTATAGTCTTTTACCATTTCTGAATTCTTTACAACTACATGATTCACTTTCCGTTCTAAAAACACTGTAAGTAATGATTTTAAAGCATCATTAGCTTCTTTACAATCTTCGCCAACATTTGAAGGCGTATACTTAAGGGCATTACTTAAAATATTCACAAAAATTTCTTCAACCTTCGTCACATCGGCCATGACATGTTTATGCTCCACATTAAAAGTGTACCTCACATGAATATTCTTTTTCTTCGCCTCATCCTCAAACATCTCAATCAATCTTTGTCTTATAACCTCAATATTCGCATAGTTTTCATCCACTTCCATATGACCACTTTCTATGCGAGCCATATCTAAAACGTTATTAATAATTGATAGAAGAATATTCCCCGCCTTTTGAAGTTTATTTAAATGCTCGAAAACCTTAGGCAAATCATTATCCTTCAACTCATTCTTCATAAGTTCAGAATAGCCTAAAATCGCATTCATAGGCGTACGAATATCATGCGATACATT
>VOFE01001671.1_pt1 | contig 17976 bp, 19 predicted proteins | sample 5384071 | NCBI WGS metagenome assembly VOFE01 (sample SAMN12384724, study PRJNA508395) | human gut metagenome | isolation source: healthy gut D | host: Homo sapiens
ATGACGGGTTAAAATGAACGCAGCAACGAACGTGAAACAGATCCAAGGAAACCATACCCCGATTACCATGCTCGTCGGGTTCGTCGCCCTGTTGGCAATCGCTATCGCAGTGTGCGCCATCGCATCTTCGGCCACTGCGTCGCTGACGGGTTTCACCCTGGTGGCAGCTCAGACTCCGGCCATCAGCCTTGCATGGTTCGGTAGCACCGTGGCACCGCTCCTGGGCGAGTTCGTGGTGCTGTTCGCCATCGCCGCCGGCTTGGCTTACATGGCTGCCCGCAAGTAAACGCACCTGCGCGGCAAAACACTCTCATATGCAAAGCCCTCGCGAAAGCGGGGGCTTTTTCATATCAGGGAACGGCTCAGCAAGCGTTGCCGAGCCGTTGCTATTTGCACTCGAATTTACCAGGTTGACACAGTGGCGCGCGTTCGAGCCTGATACTATGGAACGGATTGAGAACAGCGTCAGTTTGCCAATTGCAACTTGACACCGGGAACTGCGAGAAAGCGAGCGCGCCTATGTCTTTGGCACCATCGGATCACACCAAGCAACCTGATAACCGCACTACCATGGAATTGGGCGCCGTGCTGCCCATGACCGCCGAGGTGCGCGACGACCACCTGTTCGTCGGCGGCGTCGATATGGTGGAGCTTGCCCATAAGGAAGGCACCGCGCTCTACGTCATGGATGAGGCCGACCTGCGCCACCGCATGGAAACTTACCGCGAGGCCTTCCGCAGCCGCTACGAGAACTCCGAAGTCATCTTCGCCTCCAAGGCGTTCCTAAATAAAGGAAACCGCGCGTATCGTCGCGCAGGAGGGCTTGTGCCTCGACGTGTCCGGCGGCGGCGAGCCTGTGGTGCGCGCAGCAGGCGGGCTTCCCCATGGAGCGCGTGTTCGTGCACGGCAACAACAAGACGCCGCAGGAGCTTCGCGAGGCCATTTCGGCGGGCGTGGGCCGCATCGTGGTGGACAGCCGTATCGAGCTGGGCCGCATCAGCAAGATCGCCGGCGAGCTGGGCGTCACGCAGGACATCTATATGCGCATCACCCCCGGCGTGGAGGCCGACACCCACCAGTATATCCGCACCGGATGCGAGGACTCGAAGTTCGGCTTCACCATGCGCGAGGACTTCGCCTACGGGTGCGTGAAAGACGTGCTGGCCGCGGCGAACGTGAGGCTGGTGGGTCTGCACTGCCACATCGGCTCGCAGATATTCGCGCTGCATTCGTTCGCTGAAGCCGTGCAGGTCATGGTCGAGTTCATCGCCCGCGTGAAGGAAACCTACGGCTACGAGGTCGAGGAGCTCGACATGGGCGGCGGCCTGGGCGTGGCCTACACGGCCGACGACAAGCCTGCCTCCATCGACGAGTTTGCCGAGTGCACCGTCAATGCGGTCCGCGAGAACTGCGAGCGCCTGGGCGTGAAGCTGCCGCGTCTGGCCGTCGAGCCCGGATCGGCGGCACCGGCGTGGCACGCAAGTTCGTGCTTGCCGCCATCGAATCCGGCGCCTCCGTGGTCACCGCCAACAAGGCGCTGCTGGCCAAGTACGGTCCGGAGATCTACGCGGCCGCCGAAGCCAAGGGCGTCGACATCTACTTCGAAGCCTCCGTGGGCGGCGCCATCCCGTTCCTCAAGCCGCTGCGCGAATCCCTCGTCGGAGACAAGGAGTTCATCCACTTCATGGTGGAGAGCCATGTTTTGAAGTTCGGCAGCTTTACGCTCAAGAGCGGCCGTCAGTCCCCGTTCTTTATGAACGCCGGCGCTTACGTGACGGGAGAGCAGCTGCATCGTCTGGGCGAGTATTACGCCCAGGCCATCCACGATAACTTCGGCCTGGACTTCGACGTGGTGTTCGGCCCGGCCTACAAGGGGCATCCTGCTGGCCGTGGTCACCGCCATCGCGCTGCAGGAGCTCTACGGCAAGGAAGTGCGCTACTGCTGCGACCGCAAGGAGGCCAAGGACCACGGTGCCGATAAGGGCAACCTGCTGGGCGCCGACCTGCACGACGGCGATCGCGTCATCATGGTCGAGGACGTTACCACCAGCGGCAAGTCCATCGACGAGACCTATCCCAAGGTCAAGGGGCGCTGCCGATGTCGAGATCAAGGGCCTGATCGTGTCCCTCAACCGCATGGAGGTCGGCAAGGGCGGCGTGGTCACCGCTCAGAAAGAGGTGCAGGAGAAGTACGGCTTCCCCGTGGCGTCCATCGTCAGCATGGCCGAGGTCGTCGAGTGCCTGTACAATAAGGAGGTCGAGGGCGAGGTCGTCATCAACGACGACATCAAGGCCGCCATCGACGAGTACTACGAGCAGTACGGCGTCAAGGAATAGGCAACGCACGCCCGATCGCTTCGGGTAAATCGAATAACGAAGCCTAGCGGCGCCGAACGGCAACGGGTCGTTCGGCGCCGCTGCTGTTTTCGGGGTGGGGTAGGCGCCTTATGTGCGTGGGGCCATGCGGCGATGGCGGTGGTTGACGCTTGCGCAATCGTATCGGCGCCATCCACCGCTCATCTTGCAATTCCCCATCAGTCACGTTGCAGACGGGCGCGGGAGGTGCGGCGGTTTCATCGCACCTGTTCGGGAAACTTGTTGTGCACGGTGAACAGCGTCTTGACGCGGGACATTGCAATTCATAGAATTCCGCTTCAGTTATATAGATGATCAGGGTGCGGTGCGCACGCGCGCAAATGCAAGGGAATCGGGTGAAAGTCCCGGGCAAGGCGGTTACTGTGTTTCGTTCGCTTGGCGGACGATCAGCCAGAAGGCTTGCCTGCATCCTTCCTGTGGCAAACAGGGGCGAATCGCCGTGCTGCTGTGCTCCGGCAGGCGATACGTGATGGGGTGCGTGCCGAAGGCGCGTTGCCGCTGCTGCCTGATTTGCCGTTCCGCCTGCGCGGGACGGCTTTTTGCGCGTTTGGGCAAAGGCTCCGGGATGACGCCGGCGTCTTGGTCTCGTGCGTCTTGGCTGCTTGTCGGCGAACGTGTTGCCGGCGGCCTTCGTCTTTGCGCTTCGTCCCGGTTTCCCGCGTTCATCTTGGCGAGAGACGCCGGCGCGGTCCGGCGGGGAAACGAAAGGGATGAAATGCCGAAACGAAACGAAACGCCGCGTGCGGGCGGACGCTTGCTGCGCGCGACCATGGCGGGCGTTCTGGCGCTGTCGCTCATGGGGACGCCAGCGTTCGCCGCGAACACTGGGTCGGACGCCCCGGCGACGTACGCCGCCGAAGGAACGGTGCACGCGGTTGCCGCGGCATCTGATCTGCCGGATTCCATTTCCGCAGGTGAAACGTACCAGCTGACGGCCGATATCGCGCTTGCCGATGGTCAGCAGCTTTCTGAGGTCGCCGGCGTGCTGGACGGCTGCGGGCACACGATCACGCTGGCGGGCAAGCCCCTGGCGCAAAGCGTGAGCGGCACGGTGCAGAACCTGGGGGTGACGTCCTCGGGCGTCATCGAAAGCTCGGACAACCTGGGCAGTATCGCCGTAACGCTGAGCGGAACCGTGCGCATGTGCTGGTCGACGGCAAGCCTGAAGCTGTCCGGATGGATGGGCGAGGTGGGCGGCCTGGTCGGGGAGTTGGCGGGCGGCACTGTGTCGAACTGCTATTTCGCGGGCTCGATCGATTCGATGATGTCGGGCGGCCTGGTGGGCACCGGCAGCACCGGCGCGGTGCGCAACTGTCTGTTCGCCGCCGGCGATAGCGCCGTGTCGATGGGATATGGCTCTCTTGTCAACGAGAACTGCAGGGAGGTCTCGGTTGCCGATCTTTCGAGCGCTTCCTCGCTTGAGGTTCTTTCCGTCGACGCGCCCGGCGCCGGCTATGTGTGGGCATCGAACGGCGCATTCCCGCAGCTGCGGGAGGAGAGCGCGCCGGTGGTCGTGGACAAAAGCGCGCTCGATGCGGCCGTAGCCGCCGCCGAGCAGCTGTCCGAGTCCGACTACGAGGCGGATGGCTGGCAGGCGTTCGCTGCTGCGCTTTCCGCCGCCAAGCAGGTGATCGGCAACGAAGACGCCACGCAGCAGCGGGTCAACGATGCGGTGAAAGCCTTGACCGGCGCGCAGTCTGCGCTGGCGAAGAAGAAACCCACCGCGCCGACCGAGGTGCCCTCGGCGGCCAAGCATATCAAAAGCCAAGATGACTTCATATCCATGAACGTGAAGGATGAGTCGGCCTATTATGTGCTGGACAACGACATCGTCATTGATGATGAGTACTTCTTCGGGCCCTCTGGCGCGCTCGCCTGCACCTTCGATGGACAGGGCCACAGCGTGACGTTCGCCAACGGCGGCGGTGTGCCCAGCCTGTTCGACGGCGTTGCGGCAACGGGCGTCGTTGAGAACGTCAGCTTCGCCGGCCAGCTCAAGCAGGCAACGGACGGTCGCTCGTTCGGCCCGCTCGGCAAAGACGTTGCGGGTGCCGTTGTCAACTGCTCCACGTCCGTGTCCGGCAAGGGCGTCGTCGGCTTTTGCTCGCACGCTCGCCGGCGGCGTGGTGTCGAACTGCTACTCCACGGCTGAGGCAAGCGGCGGGGCGCTGTTCGCGTCCTATAACGCGGGCAGGCTGGTAAACACGTATTGGTCGAGCTATCAGGCGCAGCCCGCGCAGTTTCCGATCGATGCGCTTTCCAATTCGTTCGCCCTCGACCCGAAGGACGTGCGCAGCGCCGCCTTCACGGAGCTGTTGAACGCCAACCGCGGCTCGAACGGCGCCGTGTGGGCTCAGGCGGCGGACGGCTACCCGTACTTCGGGGCCGATGCGGGCTATGTCGAGCCGGATGACGTCGTTTCTGACGACGTGTACCCGGTGACGTTCACCGCCAACGATGGGACTGCGTGCGCGATCGGCGACAACCATGTGCTGGAGGTTTCGCCCGACGACGTCGCTGCTGATAGGCTCATCGGCGTGCTTTCGCTTTCTGGCGTGCCCGAGGGCAGCCCGGTGACGTGGTCCACAGGCGATGCGAACCGCAACAACATCGCCGTGAACGAGACGACGGGCCAGCTGTACGTCTACGATAACGCGGCGGGAACGGTGACGGCCACCGAGACCGCGGTCCACGGGACGCAGCGCACGGTGGCGACGGTCAAGGTGCGGGCGAAGGCCCAGCCCATCGACGATTTCCAGATCTGGTACGACGGCGCCGACGTGACGGGCGGCTCCATCACGGTGGCGGGCTCCGAGGTGCGCAACCTCGAGGTACGCGTGCATTACGTCGGTTCCCCTGAGGGCAGCTACGTGCCCGCGTCCTTCACGCGGTTCTCGTTTGAGGGCAGCAGCGCCGACGTGCTGTACAGCAACGAATACTCCGCCTGCTTCTACTTCAAGAAGCAGGGCGATGCCATGATCTCGGTGACGTCGCGCAACAACCCCGACTTGGGCGCGAAGACGGTTTCCGTGACCTCCGCCAACGTGGCGGCGACCGGCGTCTCCCTGGGCTATGCCGAGGATGGCCAGCCTATCGTGCTGCAGGGGCGCAACCCCCTGAGCGATGGGGTGAAGGCGTTTTTAACCGACAAGGCCAGCCCCATGTGACGCCCGATAACGCGACGAACCGCGATAACTTCACGGTGACCAGCAGCAATCCGGCGGTCGCGGCCTACACTGCCGCCGGCGACATCGGTTTCACGCCGTATGCGGCGGGCACGACCACGTTCACGGTGACGCTGCCCGCCGTGGACGCTGAAACAGGCAAGGCTATCAGGGATTCGCGCGAGGTTTCGTACGAATATGCGAACCCGCTGGTCGGCGTGACGGCTCCGGATTCGGTCACGGTGAAGGCGGGCGAGCGTGCGGCGCTCGGCCTTTCGTTCGCCGGCAAGAACGACGAGCAGGGTTGGAGCATCACCGAGCCCGGCATGACCTGGTCGTACAGTGAGGACGGTGTCATCAGCATCGATCGCGACGTCGAGGGCGAGTGGAAGCATGCGGAAGGCGCCCCTGATGACGGGCTGTACATTGCAAGCTCAGAGTACGCGATCACCGCGCTCAGGCCCGGCACCGTCACGGTCACGGGCACGCCCGTTGACACGACTGCAGGCGCCAAGCCGGTGACGTTCACCGTTACCGTGGATGGTATCGCGCCGGCGCCCGCCGACGTAGCGAAGCTCGTGGACGAGGGCATCGAGTCGGCGGCGTCGTTCCTTGACGCCAACCGTTCCGCCACGGCCTTCGTGTACGGCGATGAATGGGAGCTGTACACGTTCGTGTGCGCCGGGCGCGGCGTCGAACCCGCGATGATCGAGCGCTACCTGGCGTCGGTCAAGGCGAACGCGGATGTGTGGTCGGCGTCGCTGACCGACACGGAGCGCGTCATGCTCACCATGGCGGCGCTCGGTAAGGACGTGACCGACGTTGCGGGCAAGAACCTTGTCGAGCTGGTTCGCGATGGTTCGAGCACCGCGGAGATGTCCAACGAGATCGCCTACGCGCTCCTGGCGCTCGACAAGGCGAACGCCCAGGCGCCCGAGGGCGGCTCCTCCGACAGGGATGCGCTGGTGGCGAAGCTGCTGACGTTCCAGAACGAGGACGGCGGTTTCGGGTTGACGGCCGGCTCCGGCAGTGGTGTGGATATGACCGCTATCGCGTTACAGGCGCTTGCGCCGTATGCGGACGCCAACGCCGATGCGGTGTCGGCGGCGTTGGGCTTCCTGCGCACGAAGATGAGCCCCGGCACGTGCGACTTCGGCTCCGCGGAGTCCGACGCGCAGGTGCTGCTGGCGCTGACGGCGCTGGGCAAGGACCCGCTGAACACGGTGAACGGCTTCGCCAACAGCGTATCCAACCTGATTACCGCCATCATGGCCTACAACGTCGAGCCTATGGGCTTCGCGCATGTGAAGGGCCAGGAGGTGAGCGCGATGCCCTCCGTCCAGGTGCTGCAGGCGCTTTCGTCTTACAAAGCAGCACGATTGGAAAAGCGACGTCAAGCCGGGCAATAATGTTTCCGGGCGCGATCCGCAGCTGCCCCTCGCGCCTGTCGGGGACGGCAACGGCAACAAGGGTTCCTTGGTTGCCACGGGCGACTCCGCCCTGGCTGCGAACGTGCTGCTCTGCGTCGCCGGCTTGGCGGTTGCCGCTGCCGCCGGCGCCGCCCGCCGCATGCGCACTCGCCGATAGCGCACTCGGCGATCCGTCTTTTCGCGAGATGGCAAGACCTCGGCCCTCGCCAGCGCGCAGGGGCCCCAAGGCCGTCCTCGAATTGTTCGGGGACGGCCTTTCGCGTTCAGATTGGTTTCGGTTTTGGGCTTGGGTTTCTTGCTGTGCTCGCGTTCTCGGTTTCGCGTATGGCGCCGAGTCGCCTCCTCCTCTGATCGCTTCGGCAGAGAACTTCCTTTCGGCAACGGTCTTTTGCGCCTGGCGTGGGGCAAGTTCGGGTGTTGGTTTGCAGTTCTGGCGGGCGGGCGCGCTTCCTGCTAGGCTTGCGGAGAAGGCAAATGCAAAGGGAAGGATGAGTCATGGATGCAAGCGAAATCGGCGTGGTGTTCGACTGCGATGGTACGTTGCTCGATTCGATGGGCGTGTGGCATGGGCTGCAAAACGAGCTGGCCGAACGCGCGGGAGGCACGCTGACCGCCGACGACGTGGCGGCGCTGGCGCCCATGAGCATCCCTGAGTGCGGCGCGTTCTTCCACGAGAAGTTCGGCTTGGGCGAAAGCGACCGCGATGTGGTCGGCATGATCGACGAGTACATGCTCGACTTCTACCGCCAGCGCGCCGAGGCGCGTCCCGGCGCGCTCGAGTTCGTGCAGGGGGCTTGCCCAGGCGGGCGCGCATCTGACGGTGGCGTCCTCAAGTCCCAAGCCTTATCTGATGGCCGGCATCCAACGCTGCGGGTTCGCCCCGTATCTTGAGCGCGTGCTGTCGGTCGAGGACGTGCATTCCACGAAGCGTGAGCCCGACGTGTGGGACCGTGCCTGTGAGATCATGGGGACGTCAAGCAGCTGACCTGGGGCGTTGAGGATTCCGTATACGCTATCGGCACGCTTGGCGGCGCTGGCTATCGCACGCTGGCCATATACGACAGCGATGACGCCGGCACGTGGGACGCCCTGCAGGCTTCCGCAGAGCACGCAATCCGCAGCTTCGAGGACCTCACGGTCGAGGAGTTCCTCGCCTGGAACGAGCAGCCGCTCTTCGTCGGCACGGCGAACAAGTAGGGCAACGAGGACGATTTCCGATTCCCTGGTCAAAGTCGATGGGCCCGGAACGATCATCCGTTCCGGGCCCATCGCTATTTGTCGGCCGGTTTGGTTTCCGTGGAAGCTCCCGAGATGCCCTCCCTAATCCCAGGGGTTTTCCTGGAACAGGGGCTCGGGGTGTGGGAGGACGGTCCGAATAGGGGTCGTAGCCGTCGTCGTCCTCGTTCTCGGCGCGGATGAAGGGGTCGTTCGCGGGCTGTTCGGATGCGGACCCGGGTGCTGCGCCCTCCTTCGCCGAACGTCGCCCCCGCTTCAGCCGAAGGCCCTTGCCGGCTTTGCCGGGCAGGGGAGTGACCTGCGGTTTGATGGTGTAGTGCTTCGGCATGGCGTTTCCCTATTCGCCAGTGCCCAAGTCGCTCAGGTCGTAAGGCGTGGTCTGGTACACGTAGTAGTTCAGCCAGTTCGTGTACAACAGCTGCGCGTGCGCGCGCCACGTGCTGACCGGCTCCTGCGTGGGGTCGTCGTTGGGAAGTAGTGGGCCGGAACGGGGACGTCCATGCCCTTGTTCACGTCGCGCTCATATTCGGCGCGCAGCGTGCCGGTATCGTACTCGGGGTGGCCGAACACGAAGAAGTGGCGGCTGTCGGTGCTCTTGGCGATGTAGACGCCGGCTTCATCGGACTGCGCGACGATCTCCAGGCGCGGGTCCGCTTCGATGTCCTCGGCATACACGGTGGTGTGGCGGGAATGCGGCGCCCAGAAGCGGTCGTCGAATCCGCGCACCAGCGGGCTGGAGGGTTTGAGCACGTCATGGTTGAACACGCCGGAGAGCTTCTTCGGCAGCTCGTGCTTCTGGATGCCGTAGTGGTAGAAGATGCCGGCCTGAGCTCCCCAGCAGATGTGCAGCGTAGAGTGGACATGGGTAGTGGTCCAGTCCATGATTTGGCACAACTCGTCCCAGTAGTCGACGTCCTCGAACTCGTGCAGCTCGACGGGCGCGCCGGTGATGATCATGCCGTCGTAGCGGTTATCTTTGACCTGGTCGAACGAGCGATAGAACGTCTTCAGGTGCTCCTGGGAGACGTTGCGCGACTCATGCGAGATGGTGTGCAGCAGCTCCACCTCGATCTGCAGCGGGGTGTTGGACAGCTTGCGCATGATCTGCGTCTCGGTCTCGATCTTCTTCGGCATGAGGTTGAGCAGCAGCACGCGCAGCGGGCGGATGTCCTGATGGATGGCGCGATGCTCGGTCATAACAAAGATGTTCTCGCTTTCCAGCTGCTCGGTTGCGGGCAGCTGGTTGGGGATCCTGATTGGCATGGATCGGTCCTTTCCGGATTGAGCGTCCCGCGCGCGGGCGGGACGGGTATGCGGTGGTGCGGCGGAGTTAGCGCCGTTCACCTGATGAAACTTACCGCCTGCACCATAATATCAAAGCCTCAGAATACCGGGTTATTGGTAAACCAGAAAGCAAGTTATCGCCGCAAGCAAACGCAGCAGACGAGCAGGCGGGCAGGGGGGCGGTGTCGTTCGCCCGCCGCGGCGCATCGGCGTCGGCTGGGCCAGCGGCGGGCAGGGGGGCGGTGTCGTGGCGGCTTGCTTTCCGCATTCGTGCAGTCCGTGTGAAAATCGCGAAGTAACCCCAGATGGGCACACATGCCCCATTGACTTCGAAGCGGCTGAAACCGTAGACTATAAAAGTTCGCTTTCAAAAGCCCCGTAAACGCAAGGTGGAGGCAGCGCCAAGAAGGGAGGTCCAGACCCGACGAAGCGCGCCGGCGTAGGAAACCGGCAGCAAACAGACTTGCACTTTTGAAAAACGACACCCTGTGCGCTGTGGTCGCACAGCGTAACAGGAAGGACATGGAGGAAAAACAGTGAAGACGTATCATGCAAAGCCCGGTGAGGTTGAGCGCGAGTGGGTCATCATCGACGCGGAGGATCAGGTTCTCGGTCGTGTGGCCACCAAAGGCCGCTACCCTTCTGAAGGGCAAAGCACAAGCCGCAGTACACCCCGCATGTCGACACCGGCGACTTCGTTGTCATCATCAACGCGGACAAGATTCGCGTGACCGGCACGAAGGAGCTGAACAAGGTCTACTACCATCACACCGGTCATCCGGGCGGACTGAAGTCCGAGACCTTCGCCGAGGCCATGACCAAGCACCCCGAGCGCATCATCGAGCATGCCGTCAAGGGCATGCTGCCGAAGAACACGCTGGGCCGCAAGCAGGGCTTGAAGCTGAAGGTTTACGCTGGTGCCGAGCACCCGCATATGGCTCAAGCCGACCGAGATCAAGATGGAGGGCTAAACCATGGCGAATGAAGCATTGTACTACGGCACCGGTCGTCGTAAGGAAGCCGTCGCCCGTGTTCGCCTGGTTCCGGGCACCGGCAAGGTGACCATCAACGGTCGCGACGGCAACAGGAGTACTTCGGCCGCGAGGCTCTGCTCGACTATGCCAAGACCCCGTTCAAGGTCACGGATACCCAGGATCACTTCGACGTGAAGGCTCGCATCGACGGCGGCGGCGTGTCCGGTCAGGCCGGCGCCCTGCGTCACGGCATCTCCCGCGCTCTGCTGGAGGCCGGCGACTACCGCGCCGAGCTGAAGAAGGCCGGCTACCTCACGCGCGACGCCCGTATGGTGGAGCGCAAGAAGTACGGTCTGAAGAAGGCCCGCAAGCGCCCGCAGTTCTCCAAGCGCTAAGGTTTGTTTTCCTTTTGGCTGCGCCAGGCGTGGCCGTGCAAGCCTGGAAAGCCCGTTCCGCGAAAGCGGGGCGGGCTTCGCGTTGTTAGGGCGCAAAAGCCGCCGGTGCGTTCGCCCCTTCCGTAACGAAACGTTCCATGTGCTGAAAACTGCCGGAAACATAGCGCCGGTACCGTAAGTTACAGCAAGTTGACGTGCTGCTCGCCGGTGCAAGATGCTAAGCTACGAGAGTTGACTAGTTCGCTAGCCTATAGCTTGCAGTGGCAAGGAAACGCGCGTCTGAAAGGTAACTATGAAGGAGCTCACGCCTATGTCGAAAATTCCTGAGATCTACGGCTCGATGGTGTTCAACGAGCACACGATGCAGGAGCGACTGCCATCTGCAACGTACAAAGACTTGATGAAGACCATCAAGAAGGGCGAACCTTTGAACCTTGAGGTCGCCAACGTCGTCGCCCATGCCATGAAGGAATGGGCCATTGAAAAGGGAGCCACGCACTACACGCATTGGTTCCAGCCCTTTCCGGCATCACTTCCGAGAAGCACGACAGCTTCATCGATCCCACCCATGCCGGCTGCGCCATCATGACCTTCTCCGGCAAGGAACTCATCCAGGCGAGCCCGATGCCTCCAGCTTCCCCAACGGCGGCCTGCGCGCCACCTTCGAGGCCCGTGGCTACACCGCCTGGGATCCCACCTCCCCCGCCTTTATCAAGGACGACGTCCTCTGCATCCCCACGGCTTTCTGCTCCTACACCGGCGAGGCCCTCGACAAGAAAAACCCCTTTGTTGCGCTCCATGAGCGCCATCGACGAGCAGGCCAAGCGCGTGTTGGCGCTGTTCGGCGAAAACTGCTGACCGTGTGATCACCACCGTTGGTGCAGAGCAGGAGTACTTCCTGATTTCCGAGAAGGATTACGTGAAGCGTCAGGACCTTATCATGACGGGCCGCACCCTGTTCGGCTGCTCCCGCTGAAGGGCCAGGAGCTTGAAGAGCATTACTTCGGCGCCATCCGACCTACCGTCAACGAATTCATGAAGGAAGTCGATGACGACCTGTGGGCGCTGGGCGTTTCTGCAAAAACCAAGCACAACGAGGTTGCCCCTGCGCAGCATGAGCTGGCCCCGCTCTACACCAACGGCAACCGCGCTATCGACGAGAACCTGCTCACCATGGAGAAGATGCGCCTGCTGGCATCGCATTACGGCCTGGTTTGCCTGCTGCACGAAAAGCCATTCGAGGGCATCAACGGTTCCGGCAAGCACAACAACTGGTCCATCTCCGCCGGCAAGACCAACTTCCTGGATCCCGGCGAAACCCCATGGACAACCTGCGATTCCTGGTGTTCCTCACCGGCGTCATCCAGGCCGTCGACGATTACCAGGAGCTGCTGCGCATGACCGTGGCCTCCTGCGGCAACGACCACCGCCTCGGCGCCAACGAGGCGCCGCCGGCTATCGTGTCCATCTTCCTGGGCGACGAGCTGGGCGCCATCGTGGACGCGTTGGTTGACGATCATGAGTACACTTCTGCGGAAAAGGTGGCTGTCGACCTGGGTGTTTCGGTGCTGCCGAACTTCCTGAAGGACAATACCGACCGCAATCGCACCAGCCCCTTCGCCTTCACGGGCAATAAATTCGAATTCCGCATGCCGGGCTCTGCGGTGAACCTGGCCGACTGCAACATGGCGCTGAACACGGCCATGGCCAAGTCGCTGAAGGAATTCGCCGATCAGATGGAAGGCAAGACCGGCGAGGAGTTCGAGGCGGCCGCCATCGCTTACATCAAGGAGACGCTGAAGAAGCACCAGCGCATCATCTTCAACGGCAACGGTTACTCCGACGAGTGGCCCGCCGAGGCCGAGCGCCGCGGCCTGGCCAACAACCGCACCACCGCCGACGCGCTGCCGGCCTACGTTGCGGAGAAGAGCATCAAACTGTTCGAGGAGTTCAACGTGCTCACCGAGGTGGAGGCTCGCAGCCGCTACGAGGTGAAGCTGGAGAAGTACACGAAGCTCATGAACATCGAGGTTCGTACGATGAAGCGCATGACGCGCCGTACGTTCCTGCCGGCCATCAACAAGTACGCCACGCTCGTTGCCAACGAGATCAACGAGATGAAGGCCGCTTGCGCTGGTATCGACACCTCGGTGCAGGATCAGCTGCTCAACACGGTGGTCGATGGCATCAAGGAAATCAACGACGCCTTGAACGAGCTGCACGCCGCGCACCTGGCCATCCGTGATTTGACCGACGAGCAGGAGAAGGCGAACAGTACGCGCACGAGATCGTCCGATGATGGAGCGCCTGCGTGCGGGCGTGGACGCCATGGAGATCGTGGTTGCGCACGACCTGTGGCCCGTCCCACGTATAACGACATCCTGTTCTACTGCTAGCAAGCGGATTCAACCGGAATGCGAAGGAAGCCGCCCTCGGGCGGCTTCCTTTGCGTTTTAGGTTGAAGGGGCGAAGCTGAAACGGCGGCGTATCGCGAAAGCGCCTGGGAGCGGGTGCGTGCATGGAGCGGTTTTCTGCTTTTCGTCGTCTTGCTCTTCCGTGACTTGTGCGCAGGCGCGTCTCCGAAGCGTTCGAATCACCTTGCGCGTGCCGCACAGCCGCTCTGCAGGCCTTATAGCTCGTCGGTATCCAGCCAGATGGTGAAGGGGCCGTCGTTGACCAGGCTGACCTGCATCATGGCACCGAAGCGGCCGGTTTCCACGTGCGGCACGTCTTGGCGGGCACGTTCGACGAACTGCTCGTAAAGCCGTTCGGCCTGGTCGGGTGCACCGGCGCCGGTGAACGAGGGTCGGTTGCCCTTCTTGCAGTTAGCGTACAGGGTGAACTGCGAAACGATGAGCACCTGGCCGTTCACGTCGGCAAGCGAACGGTTTGTCTTGCCGTTCTCATCCTCGAAGATGCGCAGCTTGAAGATTTTGCTCCACAGCCGCTCAATCTGGTCGGGGCCGTCGTCCGCGCCCACGCCCAGCAAGACCAGGCAGCCGCTCGCACGAGCCAACCGTTTCGCCATCGATATCCACCTGCGCATGTGCCACACGCTGCACCAATGCCCGCATAAGACCATCCTTTCCCAAGTGTTTGCCCACCAGCATAACGCATCGCGGATGTCCCAGCCGCTCTCTACCCCTTCTCCTTTTTGGATCAGGTCGATCATCTCTTGGGCAGAGTGCACGCCGAGCTTTTGGTAGATGTGCTGGCGGTGGGTGCTCACCGTGCTCTTCGACAGGCAAAGCTCCTCTTGCACGTAGGGCAGGTTGCGGCCTTTCGCGAACATGATCATGATCGCGCCTTCGCGCTCGGTCAGGCCGTAGCGCTCGATGACGGCGCGGCAGCGGTCTTGAATCGCTGCTTACGATCGGTCGGCATGATGCTGAGCGCCCGGGCGAGCGTGTTCTCGGTGAACACGAAGTTGTTCACAAGCGCGATGAGCAGCACGCACATGCAGGCTGCAGTGAACGCGCCGGCGATATCGAGCCCGATGCCGTACCACAGCCACCGCCCGATTAGCATGCCCACGAGCGGGCCTGCCGACCATGCGGCCCGGATAAGCCCGAACGCGAACAGGCATGAGGTTTGGTAGCGGCGGCACAGGCCGGCGATGAGGATCCACATGCCCATGCCAAGGCACTGGAACGCGCCGACGTCGATGGCCAACGGCAGATAGGCGGGCACGTTGGGAACAGCATCGGCGCAGGCAGGAACAGCGCGCCGGCAAGCAAGAACGTGGTGATAAGGCGGTAGCAGGCCTCGGGGCCGCGGATGCCCTTCGAAGTGATGAGAACGAGCGCCACGCCGATGGACCCGATGGCGGTCAGCGTGGTAATGCAGGCCTGCGCGACGGCGTAAGGCGCCACATCGCTGCTAGCGAACTGACCCATCTGCACGTACAGCGTTCGCGACAGCTCGTAGGATACGCCGCACACGAGTATCGTCAGGCCGAACGCGCAAATCAAGCGGAGCAGCTGGCGATGCTCGGCAGGGTCTTCCGGATCGGCTTGGCGCGGCAATGCGTTGGCCTGCTTCTTGTCGATCTGCAAGCTGGAAACCCTGTAGAACAGAAACGCCGCGGCCACTGCTTCATGCTGGCGCAGAACAGCACGGATTCGAAGCGCCCAAAGAACAGGAAGGCGAAGAACAGCACGGTGGATGCCAGGTACCTGATGGCGATGGCCGCGGCCGATTGCTTGAGCGACAGTCGCCCAGCACCGCGCCGAAGTTCATAAGGAACAGCGCGGAGAACACGCCGGTGCCTATGCCGTACGCGGTGACGAGCGCCGTGCCGACAGTCCCCTCGTTGCGCGCGCCCAGCACCAGAAGCGTGCATACGGCCATGCCGATGGGGAACAGGTAGCGCGCCAGCGCCGAGCCCAGCAGCCGGTCGAACTGCTTGTGGAAGATGCCGCAGAGCGCCAACGTGACGGTGGTTGCCACGATGGACAGCAAGTAGGCCCGATCGAGGATCCATTCGCAGTGCGCAAGCCCCATCGTAGAGATTCATGCTCTGAAACGCCATAAGCGGCCAAGCCAGCGCACCCCAGGGCCACGCCGATGCCGACGATGGCGGGGTGATGAGCCCTGCGGCTTGACGCCGCGCCCCTTGTCATCCTTGCTCGTCTTCAAGTTCCCAAACCTGCCCCCGGTAACCCCATATCAACTTGCTTTCATTATACGAATGCTGGAGGGCTTGGAGGCGTTTGCCGGAACCTGATTTCTATAGTTCGCAAACCCCAGGTCAAACGTCTCATATATATTGCACGATATTGCGAAATCGACTCTCGTGCCCGATTTCGAAGCCCCATAGCACCCGCTATCTTCGGATGCGTTGTGAAAACGCAAGGGTTGAGCGCAACACGTCGGCGGCAATGCAGGCGAAGTCGCTTGATGCTCGGGGGGAGCGCCCGAGGGAGCGCCTCCCCGCGACGCGATGCTGCAGCGTGTTCGCGGGAGCGAGAGGACGAGAGAAGGAGGAGAGCATGGGCAAGCTGAATATGACGCGCCGCGCGTTCACGAAGCTGGCAGCCGCTACCGCGGCGCCGCTGCCGTGGTGGCGCCTACGGGTGCCGCGTTGGCCGAGCCGAGCAGCGCCACCCAAAGCAAAGCGGGCGAGACCAAGCGCGTGCGTTCATGCTGCCGCGGCTGCGGCAAGATGGAATGCGGCGTGGGGTCATCGTCGAGAACGGCCGCGCCATCCGCACGGAAGGCGACGAGAGCGCGTTCCACTCCATGGGCAACCATTGCGGCAAGCGGGCCAGGCGTCGCCGCAGGCGGCGTACCCCCTGACCGTCTGTACCACCCCATGAAGCGCACGAACGCACGCGGCGAGACGATCCCGGTTGGGCAGCGCATCAGCTGGGATGAGGCGATGAGCACCATCGCCGAGAAACTGCAGGAGACGATGGACCGCTACGGCGGAGAGTCCATCTTCGGCATGTCGGGCACCAGCCGCATCTGGGGCATGTTCGCATACGGCGCTCGGCCAGCTGGTCGGCAGCCCGAACATGTGCATCCCGTGGCAGGTGTGCAAGGGCCCAGCTTTTTCACCGCGCTGAACCTCATGATGCAGGCATCGTGGATGGAGACGGTCGGCCGCCCGAAGGTATACACGTCCTGGGGTACCGGTCCGGGAGCTGAACTACGACGACTCCTGCCGTACCGTGGTCGACGTTGCTGAAAGGGGGAGAAGGCCGACACGCACATCGTGGTCGATCCGCGTATGACAAACCTGGGCAAGGAGGCCGACATCTATTAATCCTGCGCCCCGGCACCGACGGCGCCATGGCCATGGGCTGGTTGAACGTGCTGATCAACAACGACCTGTACGACGACCTGTTCGCCAAGAAGTGGACCGACGCGCCGTTCCTGGTTTGCAGCGACGTGGAGCCCTCCGGCTATGAGGTCCACTGCTCACCAGCGGCAAGTGCCAGATCAAGACGCGCCTGCTCAAGGAAAGCGACCTGAAAGGAAGACGGCGATCCGCACAAGTTCATGGTATTGGGACAACCTGAACAACCGCATGACCTACTTCGATGCCGACAGCGGCCTGTGGGAAGGCGAGACGTGGAGCAAGCCGGACGGCCGGCCATGAGGGCATGCAGGGAGCATCTGGTGCCCGGCGTGAGCCAGGGCTGGGTTCCCGACCCGACGCCGTTCGACCTGGCCATCGACCCGGCGCTGTACGGCGAGTTCGAGGTGGAGTTGAAAGACGGTCGTAAGTCCAAGGTCAAGCCTGTGTGGAGTACTTCACCGCACGCGTGGCCGAGTACACGCCCGAGAAGCTGGGTCTCGAGATCACCGGCGTGCCGGCCGAATCCATCGAGCGCGCCGCGAAGACCACGCCACGCGCATCGATCCGTTCACCGGCTACGGCAACGGCGGCAACGTGCAGTACCAGCTGGCCATTGGGAGCACAGCTGCAACGCCATTGCCATGTGTCGCGCCATGGACTACATCGGCCTGACCGGCAACGGGGACGTTCCCGCAGGCCATCGCGGCGGCGGCGCAGGGCGACTTGTGTTCAAGCGCCGGCCTGGGCGCTGTTGCCCCCGGCATCCCGAACATCTCCGCCGAGGAGTTCAACAAGACGCTCGGCATCGAGGACTACCCGCTGCTCGGTTGGTGGCAGGGCTGGGCGGACGATGCAAGCGTGTGGAAGGCCATCCGAGACGGCGATCCGTACCCGGTCCAGGCCGGTTGGTGCTCCACGGGCGACTTCATGTGCATGTCGAATTCCCTGCAGAAGTGGAAGGCGTTCCCCAACCTGGACTTCTTCGTGTGCGAGGACCTGTGGAAGACGCCGACCGCCGGCATGGCCGACATCCTGCTGCCCGCGCAGCACTGGCTTGAGACCGACTGCCGCGTATGTCGCAGGGCCCTCGGCGCCCAGGGCGCAACGTGCCGCGCCATCGAGCCTCCTGCCGACACCCTGCACGACATCGAGATCGCCACGATGATCTACAAGCGTTACCGGGCGCGCGGGGTCCTGACGAGAACAAGTGGCCCAGCCCATCGAGAACCTTGACATCATGCTCACCACCGGCCGTCAAGGCGATTCCATCACGTGGGAAGAGTACAAGGAGGACTTCCAGAAGAACGGCTGGAA
>VOFE01001699.1_pt1 | contig 17959 bp, 21 predicted proteins | sample 5384071 | NCBI WGS metagenome assembly VOFE01 (sample SAMN12384724, study PRJNA508395) | human gut metagenome | isolation source: healthy gut D | host: Homo sapiens
AACTCATCAGCGGGGTGGATCTTTTCTTTTCGGTTCAGATATTTTTCAATATCGAAGGTGTTTTTGGGGTCGTAGTCCGGAGGTCAGCTTGTAGTTCGGATGCTGGGTCAGGTCGTACTTGTCAGAAAGAAAGGGTCTGACACCACGCAGCTGCAAAATGCACTTGCCGCCGTCCAGCACAGCAAGCTCGTCCCGGCTCAATAATTCGTGACCCAACTTGGAAATTTGTGCCATACGATGGGGAGTTCCCACGCGTATCCGAAGTGTTGTACGCATCAATCGTTTCTTCTTGCCCAACATTTCCGACAGGTCTTTCAGTGTGCCGGGTTCTGAACCGCCGAGAAAAATCTGACTGTCCATATTGCCAATGATGGTGTCGGCATTGTCCTTGTAGATGCCTTTAGCTGGCTTTTTCGCCTGCAAAACAAGGCAAGCAGAGATTTCACGGCTGCGGATGGTCGCTACCAGCTTTTCCAGATTTGGAATCTGACCAATGTTCGCACACTCATCGATGAGGCATCGCACATGCACCGGCAGTCTGCCGCCGTAGACATCGTCCGCTTTCTCGCACAGCAGATTGAACAGCTGTGTATAGATCATGGAAATCAGGAAATTAAAGGTTGCATCCGTGTCTGACATGATCAGGAACAATGCCGTCTTCTCATCTCCCAGGGTGTCAAGCTCCAGCTCATCGTACATCGTTAAATTGGGCTTAATCCAAAAGCGAGTTTTGCCGCTGCCGGAACCGCCGACGATCAGCACATTTTTGTTGCGGGCATTCGCAGGATTTTTCGGGCGACCCGACATCATGAGCCGTTCCGTTTGGGTCAGGATGATGTTGTTCTCAAACACCGGGTCGATATAGGGCTGAATATCCTGCGCCGTTCCCCAGCGTGCCGAGCCGTACTCGGTGTTCTTGCGGTACTTCTTTGCGTTTTTGCCTTTCAGATGCACCGCCAGCCGCAGCACCGCTCCCAGCATCAGGCCGATGCACAAATCCGTTGGGTGAAAGCTGGGCAGCGGCACAGCGAACGCCTGCGCAAAGCCGTTTCCGATATTCAGCAGCTTTTCGGAAAAATCCACGCCCGAGTCAGCCGCCATGCTTCACTCAGCTTGGTGGCATACAATCCTATGACCGCGTATGGAAGATTTGGAATCAGCAGTTTTTCAGATTCATCTGCTCAGCTCCTTATCCTTCATAGGCTGGCTCTGCCTGCGCGTGGCGGCCATGAACTTGTGCAGCACCTTGAGAACGGAAGGACGCTCCTGCCGCTTGACGCGCTTATCCGTATACTCTGAAAAGGCAGCGGTCAGCGCGTCTGCGTCACGCCCCTTGAAAACACCATGTACTTGGGCTTATCGCCCTTGCACTTTTGATGGCGTAATCAACGCCGTACTTGCGGGCAATGCGCTCAAAGTCCTTGATGGACGGGTCATTGATCTCAATGGTGCTGGCTCCTGATCCTTTTGCAAAAGCTGCTTGACGGTTTGCTTGCCATGAGGCGTTACATCCCGCCGCGAGTGGTCCCGCATGTGCGCCAGCAGCTTTTTGAATCGCACTTTGAGCGTGCGGCCCGGTCAGCTTGCTGCCGTTGATAACCAGCATGACCGTTTTCATTTCAACATCTTCCTGCAAGTTCACTCCCTCCTTTCAGATGGCGCAGGAATGGAATGTGGTGTATCAGGGTGGAAACAAAAAGGCGGTGAAGCAAGTAATTCATAGGATTCACCTCTTGTGTCGAAAATTTCTTGTTTACTTTCCTGCTAATGTGACGTATGATATTAGCAAGAAAGGAAGTGATGGTGTGACGCAGTTTGAACAGCTTGACCATCTGTTTGCAGCCAACGGCGGTATCCTAAAAACAGCGCATGTCGTGTCGGCAAAAGATTCCAAAGCCGATCCTATACGATTATGTAAAGGAGCGCGGCGTAGAGCAGGCCGCGCACGGCGTTTATGTTTCGCCCGACGCATGGACGGACACCATGTACCTGCTGCACCTTCGCTGTGCGCAGGCCGTATTCTCCCATGAAAGCGCATTGTTTTTCCATGACCTGACAGACAGAGAACCTGCGCAGTATGCCATCACCGTCAGAACCGGATACAACCCTTCCGCATTGAAATCGGACGGTGTACAGGTTTATACGATTAAGAAGGACCTGCATGAAGTCGGTGTGACGATGATGAAAACGCCCTTCGGCCATGATGTCCCCGTCTATGATATGGAGCGTACCATCTGCGACATCGTTCGCAGCCGCAGCAATGTGGAGATGCAGACTTTCCAGAACGCACTCAAACAATACGCTCATCGAAAAGACAACGATTAACGGCGGTTGATGCACTATGCAGAGCTGCTGCGAGTAGAGAAAACTTTGAGACAGTACATGGAGGTACTTCTGTGATGATTAAGACCGCCAAACAGTTGAAAGACCTGATCCGCAATCTCTCCAAGGACAAAGCCGCAGATGCACAGATTCTGATGCGCAATTACATGATGGAGCGCTTTCTGGAGCGCATTTCTCTTTCGGAGTACCGGGACAAGTTCATTCTCAAGGGCGGGATGCTGGTTGCCGCTATGGTGGGGCTGGATGCACGCTCTACTATGGACTTGGACGCGACCATCAAGGGCGCGACGGTCGGTGTGGAAGAAGTCGAAAACATCATGGCCGACATCGTTTCTACGCCGATTGAGGATGGTGTTGTTTTCCGAGTGAAGCGTATTTCCGAGATCATGGACGAGGCCGAGTATCCGGGCATCCGCGTCAGTATGGAAACGGAGTTTGACGGTGTGATAACGCCGCTCAAGATCGACATTTCCACCGGCGATGCCATCACGCCCCGCGAAGTGCGGTACAGCTTCAAACTGATGCTGGAGGATCGTGCGATCGATGTGTGGGCGTATAACCTTGAAACCGTATTGGCGGAGAAACTGGAAACCGTCATTGCCAGAGCAACGACGAACACGCGCATGCGTGATTTCTACGATATGCACATTTTGCAGGAGCTTCACGGAAGCAGCATTGTTCCCACGGATTTTCACAATGCGCTGCTGGCAACAGCACGCAAGCGTGGCACGGAAAAGTATCTGGCTGATGCGCCTGCCGTTTTTGACGAGGTGGAGAACAGCGTTGTGATGGACAAGCTCTGGACAGCTTATCGAAAGAAATTCTCTTATGCAGCGGAACTCTCATGGCATACTGTCATGGATTCTGTGCGAAAGCTGTATGCACTCTGCCAAATGAACTAAGCAATGGCTTGCGCCGTGGATGCGATGAAGCACCCACGGCGCTTTTGCATGTTATCGTCGAGAGCGCTTGCCGCTTTTTCTCAGCTTTTCAAGTACAATCACAAGCCCCGCAATCCCAACCAGCGCAATGCCTGCCCATGTCAGGGGCGTGGCTGTGAAGTCTACGCCGGTTGAAATGCTGGGATAGTTGACCAGCCGTTTGAGCTTTGCAGGTACCTGATAGGTTTCGTCGATGGTAAACTCAATGGTTTCGTCTGTTCGTGCGTAACCATCCGGCGGCTCCAGTTCACGGATGACATAGGAGCCGGGCGCAAGATCTTCCCATGCACCACGCCATCTTCGCCGGAAACCAGCTCACGCAGGAAATTGCCCCGGTCGTCTTCCAATGCGAAGGTCACGCCGGGAAGGGCATTTTTGTGGTTGTCAGACTTGAAGAACCAGAACTTGTTGGGAATGTTGACGCAGCGGATGATTTCCGGCGCTGTCCAGTTTTCGTCCACGGTTAATTCAATATCCGCCATTTTGCTGTACCCTTCGGGCGCTTCCCCTCGCGGATCAGCCATTTGCCGTAGTCAAACTGCGTGAAATGAAATTTTCCCTGAGCGTCGCTGACAACGGTTTCCGCAACCTCATGCGTGACCGCATGAATGAGGCTGAACGTCACGCCTGCCAGAGGTTTGCCCGCGGTGTCCACCTTGATACAGGCAATGTCCTTTCGGTGATTGACCACGGCTGCAATCGGCTGATTGTCAGGCTTAAAGTCAGCACCGATCACCAGCGGGATTTCCGTTTGGCTGGGCAGATAGCCGTTCGGGGCTTTCAGTTCCTTGATGACGTATTCGCCATACGGAATGCGGGTGAACTTCACCACGCCGTCCTCGTCGGATGTGGCTTGCTGAATACAGCCGTCAAACGCGCTGTACAGACCAAAGACTGCCCCGGCCAGTGGTTTGCCGTCCTGATCGACCTTTTTGAGATAGACTTCATTGGGATGGTTGACCACTGTGGCGATGGGCTGCTTGGGACTCACAAACGTGCCGTCAACGGTGATGGAAACATCCATGGCCGATGCCGTATATCCGGACAGCGGCGCGGTTTCCACAACGCGGTACGTTCCGAAGGGGACTTTTTCAAAAACAGCCAGTCCATTTGCATCGGTTACGGCGGTCATCACGGTATTCCCGCTTTCGTTGACCAGTGAGAAGGTCACGCCCGCCAGCGGATGGCTGGCTTCGTCATGCTTTTCAATGGCAAATCGGGAATAGTCGTCACGGATGGCCGTATCCCCGATGACGGTGCCGTCCTGCTCCACGGTAAAGGTCATGACTGCTTCGTTGAGCGCAAAGCCCTCCGGCGCGTACACTTCGCGGAAGGTATAGCGTCCCGGCGTAACAGGAATACTGTCCGTTTTGCCGTTTTCGTCAGTATACTCCCGATAAATCACGGTTCCGCGTTCGTCCTTCACCTCAATCAGCGCACCCGGCAGAGGGACCGCGCCTGTGATGTCAGTTTGGTGAGCGTCACCTTTTGGTGAATCAGCTTGTTGTGGACAGGTTCGACCAGCAGGACGCGAAGCATGGTTTCATCCTCCGTCATTTGTGAGGGCTGCAAGGAAACAGGGATTGCTTCGGGCGTGATTTCCCAGCCTTCCGGGGCTTTGAGTTCACGGATGACATATTCGCCATGCGGATAGGTTCCGGCAAAGGTCAACTGACCGTTTTCATCCGTTGCGCCTGTTGCAATCAGCGTGTCGCTCATCAAAACGCCATTGCTGTACGGGATGTCCTGCGCGGTAAATAGGCCAAAACAAAGCCTTCGCCCGGTTCGTTGACCAGTACCTGCTGAACCGTGTCTTTCTGACCGCTGACGGTGTGCAGCGCTTCTTTCTCTTTCCAGAGGGTGATTTCCGCAGGCAGATAGGTGTTGTTCAGAGGGACGGTTTCGCTTACCAGTGCCTTTGCCCGTCGCCCACAGAGAGCCGCACGGAAACAGGCTGGCTCTGAAGGATATACCGGACGGCGCGGACACTTCGACGAGCTGGTACAGCCCCCAAAGGAAGTGCCTTGAGGAAACGGGGCCGTCCGCTGTGGTGACGAGCGTATCGACGGTTTCACCCGCCTGATACCATACCGTTCCGCCCCTTGCCGGTGATGGTTTCCTCGGCGCGAATTTCAAAGGTCACGTCCGCCAGGTACCCGTCCTCATACACGGGGTGATGCACCGCGTTGCCGTAGGCATCTTCACGCACCCCAAAGCCCTTAAGCTGCAAGCCGCGCTTTTTCCAGCACAATGCAGCCCTTGATGGGTTCATTGGGAATCTCCACGGTCAGCTCATAGGTGTTCCCCGGCGTATCGCCCTCATGGCCGATCATCACAGCGAAATCTTCCATTCGGAGCAAATATCCGTCAGGCGCTTTGACTTCCTCTACAAAATACAGCCCCCATGTCAGCGTTTCAGGCAGCGTTACGCCGCCCGTATCGTCTGTGGTAAAGGTGTCGATGGTCTGTTCCTTGGGGTAATGAATGGTCTGCCGCACATACTTGCCCTCTGCATCCTTCAGCTTGAAGGAAGTACGGGCCAGCGCGATGGGCAGACCGGTTTCAGCATCCGTTTTGACCAGCCTCAGGCGATAGAGGATCGGCCTGTCATTGAGTGTGAGGGCGGCGGGTTGACGAGGCTCTCCGTGCCGTCGATTTCAAAGGCAATCGGGCCTTTTGATTTTAACCCCGCCTTGCCTGACGCTTGCTCCAGCATATAAATGCCATAAGGCAGCGGCTTGGTCATGGCGTAGCCGTTTTCGTCAGTCGTGAGATAATCGCGCTCAAATTCGCGGGCAGCTTCATAAGACCCGGCTTTTCGGAGGTAGACTGCAAACTCTGCGCCCGATTCGGGCGTTTCCACCCGCGAAGGATCGGGGTCATGGCTGTTGTCGCCCAGAATTTTGACGATGGCCTGCGCGCCCAACGCGATGCTGTTGGTGATAACGCTCTCATAGGTGATGATGGCTTCGGCAGATTGCTCCGCCGCGCCGCGGGCATCCATCGTGATCGAACCCGTGCCGGGCAGATAGCCCGTGGGCGGCGTTACTTCGACGATTTTGTACAAACCGGGCCAAAGCGGCTCGGTTGTTGCGCTGCCGTCTTCACCAACCGTCTTGATGGACGCAACGACAACCGCGCCCTTCTCGTGAATCATTGCCCTGACGATCCAGAATGTCCTCTGCGGCAAGCACCTGAAACTCTGCGCCTGCCAGTTCGCCGTCTCCGCGTACAGTGGGCACAGCATGCTGGTTTCCCGCATATTCGTCTGCATCCCGCTTGTAGAGCGTCAGCCGTACCTGTACAGGCTGGTTGGTTGCGATCAGTTCGGTCGTTTCATCCGATTTGACCGTAGCCTGCAAAGGTGACTTCCTCAAAAACGTAGCCCGCTGTCGTACCGCGCTCCTTCACGATGTACTGACCCTTTTGCAGCGGCGATGAAACGGCGATTCCGTTCTTGTCCGTCACCATGCTGCCTGCAAGCCCCTTCGCCGTAAGCGTCATGGTGGTAGATGTCGAAGATCACGCCCTCGATGGGATTGCCGTTCAGACGATCCGTCTTGATGAGCTTCAAATGGCCCTTGGTCGGTTCGTTCTCCGCAGCAACCTCTACGGTCTGCCCTTCTTCCGCAATGACAACATCCGCAGAGAAACCGCTGTCCACAAAATGCGGCGGGACTTTGGTCTCCGTCACACGGTAAGTACCCCATGTCAGCAGCGGAGACACCGCCACGCCGTTTACATCCGTGGTGATCACCGCCACCACTTCGCCGTCCCCCAAACCGTTGTGAAGGCAGGCCGGATAGACGGGTCATGGTGAACTCCGCGCCTGCCAGCGCTTCCTTCGTCAACTGATCGGTTTTTGGTGATGCGGATTTTTTTCCCTGAACAGGCCGGTTGACTGCGCTCAGGTTGGTGGTCTTATTGGATACCACCACAGCGCCCTGCTCCGTAAGCTCCGACACATAGCCGGTGGGGTTTTCATGCTCCCGCACGATATACTGACCCTTTCTCAGCGGCGGCGAGATGGCCACGCCGTTTTCATCGGTCGTCATCGTACCCGCAAGACCGTTCCCAAGCTGATCGTTGTGATAAATATCGAACTGAACGCCGGCGATAGTGTGCTGATCCAGTGCATCCGTTTTTACAAGCTGAAGATAGCCGGTCATAGGCTCGTTGGCAACGCTGACGGTATAGGTCTTTCCGTTTTCGCAGGCGTTGATCTCCATGCTGAACTGCTTGTCCACATAATCCGCAGGAACGCCTGTTTCTTCCACGCGATAGCGGCCGTATGGCAGCCAGCCTGTTTCCGCCACGCCGTCTGCATCCGTGGTGATGGTGATTTGTTCGCCCACGCCTGCTCCGTTCAGCGCGGGCGCGCAGCTCAGGCGGGTCATGGTGAACGTAGCCCCCGCCAAGGGGGCGCACCGGTCAGCTCATCCGTTTGATGATCTTGATTTTGCCCTCCACTTGCTGATCAGTAAAGGGAGATGCTGACGGTCTGCCCGCTGGCGACGTTCACCTCCCTGTACATTGACGGAAGGAAGCAGAAAGCCCTCCGGCGCAGACCGTTCCCGAATGGCATAGGTTCCCGGCTGCACATTGGTGAATGTGGCTTTGCCGTCTGCGCCGGTTGTCACCGTCTGCAGGACCGTGCTGCCGCTGATCAGGTCAAAGGCTGCTCCTGCCAGCACCGCGCCGCTGTCCGCATCCTTTTTGAGAACCGATACAGCGCCAAGCGGAATATCAAGGTAATGGACGCCGATTTGAGCGGATACGGCAGACCTGTCTGCGGCACAAAGCACCTTCTGAATGGCTTCGTCCGTCACGCCTACGAGGAAAGAGGCCTCTTCATCCTCGGAAGACATGGACTCCGCTACGATGGTCAGCGGATTGGCGGCGGAAGATACGCTGATGGTGTCGCCGCTGTTGAGATAATAGTACGAACCGTCCTGCCCTGCGGTATTGCCCATCAGCGTACCGTAGGAACGGCTGATGCGGATGAGGTCGGCATCCGTCGTCAGCGTGACCGTGCCGACGGTCATGCCGCCGGACAATGCGGTGCTTTTCCCAGATACATTGATGTCGCCGGTCATTCGTGTGCGGGCAATGCCGTTCTCCGCAAGCCATCTGGCATACTCCAGATACACGCCGGGGGCATGCCCGCTGCCGGCGTAGAACTCGTCCATCTGCCAGTAATCGCGCACATGCTCAGAGCCTTCAAGCTGCTTGATGACCTCGCGGATGGCAAACTGCCCTGCCACGCGGCTCCATGTGTTGTTGTCCGCGTCGCTGCGATCCAGCACCATGAAGGGATAGGTGTGGCGCAGCACCCAGGCAATGGCGTGCATGGTTTCCGCGCTGTACACAACGCCGGAATAACCGGGCGTATTCAGGTAGGTGTTGATGTCCACCAGCCAATACGGTCCTTTGGGCTGATACCCGCCGCCCGAAATGCGTTCGCCGGGGCCTGGGAGGTTATGCTCGATGCAGTACACCGTGATGCCGTCCAGATAGTGCGGGGTGGCGTAGATTTTGCCGTGACCGGGAAGGGAGGCAATCTGCAAATACTCGCTGTCTCTGCCGGAATCGCCGTACAGACCGGATTGCCCCCGCCCAAAAGCTGCCGGTATAGGCGTTGAGCGTTCGCAGGCTGAATCCATTCATAGCGGCGGCGGAACGCAGGCTAAAAAGGGCGGGTGCCGGGCAGGGCAAAGTCCGTGACCGTACATTCCTGTGCGTCCGTGGGCGCAGTTTCATCGGCAAGCACATAGGCTGTGCCGTACTCCGTCCATTTCATCGTACCGTCCGCGTAATCGTCGCCATAGATGTAGCAGACCTCATACCAACTGCGGCCTTGGCTGTCCTGCTCGATGGCGTCCACCTGTACGATGGCGTCGCAGACGAACACGCCCAGATACGCATCTTCCTCTGTTTCATCCACAGCGGAGAACACGCGGGTGTCCGATGTGACGATGGCGAAAGTCGCCAAGCTGCACATCGGGCTGCTCATCCGGGAAAGCGTCATCCGTCACCGCATCGGACGGTTCCTGTTCAGGGCGTCGGTTGCAGGCAGTTCGTCCAGTGAATCAGGTTCTTTTTCGGGAATCTCCGCATCGGGCGCGGTGTCAGGGAATCTTCGCAGGCGGCTCTGACACAGGACATTCACCGCCCGCCAAGAACACATTGAGCTGCCTATCGTTCACAAGAATCGGCATGTAGTCCAGCCCATCCGTAAGAGCGAAAAGCTCGCTGTCAGTCACAATTGCCGCCGACACGCTGCTTTCGGCAGCATAGGCTGTGACAACCTCGCCGCTGTCTGCCAGAAAGTGAACGGTCAGGATCGCGTCATCCGCCTGTTCAAAAAGGCCGTTGCCAGCATTACGCTGCCGGAAGCGGCGGTGAAGATAGGCTCCGTCAGTTCAGGCGAACCATAGAGCTGCAGTGCCTCATCCAGCAGAAGGTAGGCATATGCATGGGCAGCAATCTCGTGGCGAATGGGGTACGGAATCGGTTCCTCCTGCGGTTCATTCGCTGCGGGCTCCTGCAAATCGTCCTCCACGGCGGGCGGCTCGTCCAGTACATCGTCCGTTTCGGCAGCGTCCGCATTTTCGGCGGACAGTTTCTCTAATACAGGAGGCTCCTCCACGGGAAACGCATCGGGAATATCTGTCGTATCGTCTGCCGCTTCTTCATCCAGTGAAGGCGGTGCTTGTTCGATGATGGTTTTGGGCGGATACCCGCATCCGTAGGCGTTGCGGGCAGCGGCTCGGCATACATGGACACGGGTGGGAAAGCAAGCAGGAATGTCATGGAAAGCACAAGAGCCAGCGCTTTCATGATTTTGGTTTTGATGTGTTTCATAGATTCCTCCTATTGTCTGACGGCCATGACGATAAGCCGTCCGTTTTCGGAATGGTAATCACGGTCGCAGGTGATGAGGGTGAGAATTTGATCGTCTGCGCCCACTTCAATGCCTGTGTCGTAAAACGAAAGGGCTTGGGCGCGGTACACGAAGGAAAGAAAGTCGGCGTCCGATGAAAAATCAGCCTTGGCGGCATCCCAATCGCTTTCGCGCATATTCAGCGCGGCGAACACCGCGTAGGTGTCGGAATGGTACAGCGAATCGAGCTGAATGACGGGGATGCTTGGCGAGGTAGTCCGCGTCCTTATAGCCATGCAAAGGCTGAAACATCGTTTGACTGCGGTCGGCGCATGTGATGTCCGTAAATGGCGATGTTCCTTCCCGGCAGTCGGTAGTCGCTCTTGCCCAGCGAAAACAGGCAGCCTGAAACGCCCTCCTTTGCGTGAAAAGGTATGGGTCAGGTAATAGGTCGCGTTATCAGTTTGCACCACGGGGTAGCTGATCTTTGTACCGGGAATTTGCAGCCATGCGATGAAATCGCTGTTTTGCGCTTTGCAGGCGGCAAGGTCGATGCCGCTTGCCCCGATGGCAGTCCGTGATGCAGCATCCGAAACGGGCGCGGCGCTCTGCTCCGGCGGGGGCGACGCCGTTGCATCGGGACATCCGTGCTGACGGGGAATACCCGCGGGGCTTTCTTCGCTTTGCATGGGGATGTCGGTGGATGCGGCATCGGCGGCATTTTCATCGGGCAGATGCTTAGACGATTCCTCCATCGGGGATTGCGGCGGTGCTTTGACCGATTGCATCAGGGCTTCGTATTCATCGGCATCCTGCCGAATCTGCCATTCCTGCATCCCAAAGGATGCTGCGATAACGGCAATGCCTGAGAAGCAAAACGACCGCCAATACGACGGTCGCTGAGGTTTTTTCGGTTTTTTTGCTCATGTACGCTCCCTTTCGCTACTTAGCGTTCCGGTTCATGCGGTTTCTTTGCCGCAGGTGTGTGCGCTTTCCTTCTTGGCGGGCTTTTGAAGCATTGCTGAAACCGAAGGACGGTTTTCGGGAGAATCCCGCCCTTGGCCTGTTCCTTTCGAACTAGCGTGGCAAAGAGATTCAAAAGACCGGATGAGGTCTGCTGACAACATATTCGCGTGTTCTGTTGCCGCCCCATGCGTCCTGATCAGAGGGGATGCGGATACCTTTTGCCCATGCTTTGTTTTCAGGCGAAATGCGCCCGTCCCATTCCCGATCCTGCAAGGTGGCGGCGATTACATAGACTGTACGCTCCATGCCGAAGCGGCTGACCACTTCTTCTGTGCAGGCTGCGTCCAGCCGATTATCGTGATAATAGCGGGCAATCGCATCCTCAATGGCGGCTTTGCACGCGATATTGGCCTTGAAGGATTCGCGGTACTCCGCCGTTTCGCCATGCTCTTTCGCATAGGACGCAGGGGAATTTGTACACGGGCTGCTTCAAAGCTGCTTCCCCGCTGATCTTTCAGAATATCGTCTGCCCGTGTTTCGATGCAGCCGCGGATCAAATCCATGTGGTCGCCCTCGATCTGCTCAAAGTCATGAAACACATCGTCCAGCGGCGCAGGGAGGACAGCAGCGCAGTCGCCTGTTCATCGCTCAAATCATTGGTTTCCAGAGCAAGGAGAATGTCCTCCGAATGGTGTATTCGTAGGTATGGTTGAGGATTTCTTCGGGCGGCAGCGAGAGAAGCCACTCTCTGTAATGTTCCTGCGCGGCAAAGCACTTTTCATAAAGGCTGGTGTTCAGTTCTTTATTGGTCATGGTCAGCGCACCTCGGTTTCATGTTCTGTCTTCCCGGTTCCACTACAAGGACGCTGATGGTATCAGGGGAAGAAGGTGAATCGTGATTCATGTGCTGTGAGCCTCTTTTTTCACCAGGCACGGTCATGCCGCACCTGTGCATCGTAGTAAGCGGAGAGGGTGGATGGCGCGTTGAACAGCACAGCCAGCATATAGGCCTTGATGTTGCGGATGCTGGAAGCGTTGTTGCGCAGGCACTCGAACATATACTGGATGTGCAGGCTGTTGATCTGCTGGAAGCGCTCATGGACCAGCTCGATGGGATATTCCTCGCCCGAAATGAGAAGGGGTGGGCGATGTGGTGCAGAGGATTTCCACCATCAGGCTGACGATTTCATCCAGGCGGTCTTTGCCGTATTCTTCCGACATCGCATCGTATCCGATCTGCGCTTCTACGGTTTCACGCAGCATGCGCATGGATGGATAAGGATTGGATGGATACGGATTTCCTCCGTTCGGAATGAATGGATACGTTTTTTCTGGATGAGTGTTTTCTCTATGAGTATTTAATTGCGTTGGATTTTCCAACGCAGGTTTTCCCAATACAGAGTTTTCCCGCGCAGGATTCTCCAACGCCGGTTATCTATTGGATTTTCCAACACAGGCTTTTCCGATGTTGGCTGATCCGATACAGGCTGTTCCGACTCGTCAACCTGCGGTGCCTGCGGCTGCTCGTAGATGACGTACTCCGTGCCGGTGAGCTGCCCCTTAGCGTTGCGCACCCGTGTGCGGACGATGTATCCGCCTTCTCCAGCTCCCGCACCGCTTCACGAATGGCGTCCACGCCCTCGCGATTGATGATGGCCAGCCCCTTGAGGGTGTAGTCCCATGTTTCGGGCAGGGAGAGCATGACAGACAGCAGTCCTTTGGCTTTCAGCGTCAGGTTCTTGTTTTCAGATGATGATTCGACATAACGGTGTAATCCTTGTTTTCTCAATGCGAAAGACAGCCATTACTCATCGCCTCCAAACAGTAAATCCTCCTTGGCAAATCGCTTGTCCAACTGATCTACCGTCCAGTTCTCCTTGAATCTTCCCAGCGGTGTTTGCCCGAATTGCGCCAATGCACGGTTATCCATATCCATCAACTGCTGCCAAAGTTCGGGATGATGGCGACGCAGCTTTCGCAATTCTCCAATTCGCTGGAACGGACAGCACCAGCAGGACGCACGGTGGTAAATCTCATACAGATTGCCGATGCGAAACCCACGGGCGTAGCAATGCTGCAAGGCTTCACTTTCCGTGATGTCCCCATTCCACCAGAGGATACTGATCGCCTTTGCATCTTTGGGCTTCGTCGGCGGCAATGCCGACATAGTGCAGCGCGTTCTTTTTCTGCTTTGAGCTGATTGACTTCTTTTGCAATCAAGTGAGTTTTGAGTTGTCCTGTACACCATCTGACGCGGATGCCGGGCCAACCGTTTCCGCACAGAGGTACACCCATTTGCTTACGGTTGGCAATACTGGCATGCCTTTTGCTTCGGTTCGTCGAACATGAGGTATTCAAAGCCCTGGGGGTGGCGAAGGGATGGTGATGGACAGCCCGCGCTCGCGTTGCAAGTGCTTTTCCAGTTGCTCCAGATGTCCGTACATTTCAGGAAATTCCATACCTGTATCTGCGAAAAGCACAACATCAATGGGCATTTGTCTTTTCAATCATCATCAACAGCATACATGTTGAATCTTTTTCCACCCGATAAACTGACGGCATGATACTGAGCGGGAGAATCAAAAACGACGCTCTGTTCGGAGCGCTTGGAATGGAATTGAGTTTTCTTCATCTGTCGATCTCCTGTTGTCGTTTGCGGCTCCAGCTTTCCAGCAGTTTGAGGATTACTTGCTCCATTTTCTGCAGGGGGTGTAGGATTTGGGAAATACTTGCGAAGCGTTGTGGTATTGAGCGTGACCCGATCTAAGTCACTTTTTTCCTCAGACATGATGGCCAGCATGGATTCCTCTGTCAGCTTGCCATCCGTGAGAATTGTTTGAGCCGCTGCGCTGCGAAAGCGAGGCGTTGCCTGTTCGCTGTCCATGGCATCCAGCAACATGGTCTGTTCGTGGGACTTGAGATACGACAGCTCTACGGCAGGGTTAAAGGCAATTTTTCGGTTATCCACCATGTCCAGCAGTTCGGGAATGAGTTCCGTGAGACGGATGAAGCGCTGGATTTGGTTGCGACTATCGGGCGAGGTTTCAGCGATTATATCAACTGTACGTTTTCCGATAGAATTGTGACCAAGTTGGTCACAATTTTCCTTGGATGGCCGCCCGGCCTGCCGTTTCAAGGCTTCCAGCTTCATCCGATAAGCAAAAGCCCGCTCGCTGGGGAGCAGGCTTTCACGCTGTATGTTGCTGTCAACCATGATGATTGTCGCCGCATCGTCGTCAAGGTTGCGCACGATGACGGCATCGTAGATAGCCCCGCCAGCTCGCATCCGCGCTTGCGTCTGTGTCCTGCAACAAGTTCATACCCGCCCTCCTCGCGGGGACGGGCGATGGCAGGAACAAGTACGCCGTACTCTCGGATGCTGTCGGCGGTGTCAAGCATACGTTCATCGTCCACGACTTTGAAAGGATGATGCTTGAAAGGGTATAGCTCGACAAGCGGAATTTCTATGACCTTTTCCCGGTTGGCATCCTGCCGGCTTTCTTCGGTAGAGAATAGATCATCGACTGTATTCAGCTTGATGTTTTTCACGCTGCTTCTCAATTTTCATCACCTCCTGTGTCAGCATGATAGCCGTTGCCACCTTGCCTTTGGGATCGAGCAAAAAATGCTCTTGCCTTCCGCGCTGATTTCCGCGGCGCGGACGGGAATGAGGAATGGCCGTGGCAAACACTTTGATTTTTGCTGCCGTAGGTTTCGCGGTGCAGCAGGGCAGAAATTTCACGGGCATATGTTGTGCGGATATCTACCATGGTCAGCAGGATGCCGTCAATTTGCAGCTTGGGGTTAATCTGCCGCCGTACTTTGGCGATGGTCTGCAAAGTTGCTCTAAGCCTTTGGCGGGCAAATACTGCGCCTGCACGGAATCAGCACGCGCTCCGATGCAGCCAGCGCATTGATGGTCAGCATGCCAGCGAGGGCATGCAGTCGATGAGAATATGCGTGTACTGCTTTTTGCCTGAGCCAGCACTTGTTTGAGGATGCCTCGCGGCTCATGGCATTGACCAGCGATACCTCTAAGCCCGACATTTCAATGCTGCCGGGAGCAAATCCACGCCCTCCGCATGATGCAGGATGCCTTCTCCTGGCAGAATCGGTTTGTCCATGAGGACTTTTCCCATGAGCGTAGCAAGCGTCACGGGCAGTTCATCTGGCTGCGCATAACCCAGACTGATGGTCAGGCTGGCCTGCGGACGCAGTCGACCAGCAGCACCTTTTTTTCCCTTCTTGAGCCAATCCGATGCCGAGATTGGCTGTCGTGGTCGTTTTGCCGACGCCGCCCTTTTGATTTGCGACGGCGATGATGTTTGCGTTCACTTGTGATCCCTCCTGTATTCGGGTGCGACATAAGCCAGCCGCCAATGTGTCGCAGGACGCACCGTTGAAATGGGTTTGGATTCATAGGGGCACAGCCTGAACACGCAAGTCTGTCGGAGGCGTAAGGCCGATGAAAACGACACGAACGGGCATTCGGGGAAGATACCATCTTCTCCGCTGTCGTATGATCGCGCATGCGGTTCAAGCATCATAGCCGGATGGCTTGAATCGTTCTGGGCACTCTCGTTCACCTCCTGATGGAAGAACAAAAAAAGACGCTCATTGCTGAACGTCTTTAGGTCGGATGGGTGATGATATTAACTTTTCTCCAGCAGCGCAGCCAGGAAAAGAAAGAAGTATACAGAAGAGAAAAAATATGATAAAGTAAAGAAAAAAGCGGTGATGCCATGCGGTATATCCAGAACATTTCAAGAGAGCAGACGAGGCTTCTGCCATACAGTGTGGAAGAAATGGTGGAGGAGACGAACCCGGTGAGGGTTATCCATGCGTATGTGGATAGTCTGCCCATGGAGACCTTGGGATTTGAGCGTGCCGAACCGGCGCAGACGGGCCGCCCGGCTTATGACCCGCGCGATTTATTGAAGCTCTACATCTATGGCTATCTGAATCGAATCCGCTCGTCGCGGAAGCTGATGACAGAATGCCGGAGAAACGTAGAGCTTTTTTATCTGCTGAACATGCTGAGACCGGATTTCAGAACCATAGCGGATTTCCGGAAGAGAAACCGGAAAGCGCTGAAAGAGGTTTTCCGGGATTTTGTAAAAGCCTGTGCGGAGCTGAAACTGCTGGGCAAAGAAACGGTCGCGATAGACGGCACCAAAATTCGGGCGTCAAACAGCAAAAAGAAATCCTACACGCCGGAAATTCTGGAAAAAAGATCGAATATCTGGAGGAGCAGGAACGCGGAATTGAAGAATATCTGGAAAGAATGGACAAGGCGGATCAGGAAGAAAAAAGAGCGCCCGTCATGGATATCAAGCCGGAAGACATGCCCCAAAAGCTGGAACAAATCAGGGAAAGGGTGGCAAAATACAAGGGATATCAAAAGCGGATGAAGGAAACGGGAGAGACCCAGATTCTGGAAACCGATCCGGAATGTCGAACCATTCATACGAAGGAAGGACAGCTCCCCGCCTATAACATCCAGACCGCGGTGGACGACCGGCATCATCTCATCGTATCCTTTGAAACGACCAACGCCAATACGGATCAGGGTCTGCTGGATCAGATGGCCGAGCAGACAAAAGGGGAAATGGGCGTCGAAACCATCGAGGCGCTGGCGGACAAAGGCTATGAAAGCCGACAGGATATTGAAAAATGCGTCATGCACGGCACGGTGCCCAACGTGGGCTACAAGTACGATAAGGATGAGCGGATCTTCGATCTGGAGTATATCCCGAACGAAATCGACGAGCAGACCCGCTGCTCCGAGAGACCGGAAGACATTCAGAAGTGCCTGCACACAGGCGTGCTCCCCCGCTGCTATGAAGGAACAAGCGTTGAGGTGCAGCTCCAAAGAAGAAGCGTAATGAGCTGCTTCATCCGCCATGAAGACGGACGGGTAACCTGCCCGATGGGACGCGAACTCTTCAAGCACAGCGTTCGCAAACACGGAACCATATATGGAAGCCGGAAAGCCTGCCGAACCTGCCCCAATCGCTGTACAGACTCAAAAAATGCAAAGACCGTCAGCATCGGCCATAACACAAACATCGTAGCTGTTCGCATGTATGGGAATCCGGAGTACCCGCTCCAAAAACTTCCGGAGGGTTTTATCCCGCACAACAGCATCGGCAGACCGCAGAAGCCCGAACGGGTGCGGCTCATTCTTCGCCGCAATCCGGACGACATGCAGAGACGCAAAGAACTGGTGGAGCATCCGTTCGGTACGATTAAGTGGTATGACGGCGCTCACTACTTCCTGTGCAGAGGAAAGGAAATGGTGAGCGCGGAAATTGCCCTCAGCTTCCTCACCTATAATTTACGCCGCGCCATTCGCATTTTAGGCGTCGGCGCTCTTGTCGCGCACTTTAACGCAAGAAATCAAAAAAATAGGGGATGAATTCCCCTTTGGTTACCCTTTTCGAACGCGAATTTGTGCAAAATGGACAAGAAAAAAGTCTGAAAACTGACGTTTTCAGACAAATTGTGGTGGAGCATAGGAGATCTGAACTCCTGACCCCAACACTGCCAGTGTTGTGCGCTACCAACTGCGCTAATGCCCCGTCAACGGCAAACAGTATATCATGCTGTTTTCGACTTGTCAAGTCTGAATGTCGATTTTGAAGGGGGTGATTGCAAAGATTAAATGCAAAAGGAGAAGTCTGAAAAAGGTTTGAGAAAACGGAGAATGGGAAAAAGTGAGTTCTGGAGGATGCCTGCCAACCAGTGTGAATGAAAAGAAGAAATCCGTCCACAGATTTGTTGAAAAACGGGGGAACGAATGAAAATTATTGATTATTTACGGGGA
>VOFE01002169.1_pt1 | contig 17955 bp, 27 predicted proteins | sample 5384071 | NCBI WGS metagenome assembly VOFE01 (sample SAMN12384724, study PRJNA508395) | human gut metagenome | isolation source: healthy gut D | host: Homo sapiens
GGGTCCCGTCCGCCGCGGACCCCCTGTATAAGCGGGCATGCCTGGTGACGGCGGTGTTCGACGGTTCCTGGCCGCTGTACATCCGCTTCAGGATACGGGGGAAGATGGTGCGCGCGCCCCAGCATATGTGCGTCTGGCCCCATCCGGTGATGATGGAGAGCTCAAACGGATTCTGGGGAGGACAACGTCGTGTTGGTTCAGTAGGCCCAGGGCGGAAAAATCGGGGGAATTTGTAATTCCCCCTTGATTTTTTCCGCCCCGATTGTATAATAAGCAGGCGCTGTGGGGGGGCACAGCGTCGTGAAAACGGATAAGGAGAGTTGTCCAGTGGCCGAAGGAGCATGATTGGAAATCATGTGTACGGTTACCGCCGTACCCGGGTTCAAATCCCCGACTCTCCGCCAAAAAACAAGCTGCAAGCAATCTGCTTGCAGCTTGTTTCCATTGGTGCTTTAGCTAAAGAAACCCCTGGTTCTACCAGGGGTGAATAAAAAACTTTAGCAAATAAAACCTCCGAGTTATAATAGAGAAGGTTTGGCGACCGCATCTCTAAAAAGAACAAGGAGGTTTTAGGCGATGAAAAAATGAGGTAAAACAACTGTCGCACTCAAGCTACCGGTGTGAGTATCACATAGTTTTTGCACCCAAATATAGGAGAAAAATAATATATGGGGAGATAAAGGCAGATATAGGGGAAATACTGCGAAAACTATGCCAAGAGAAAAAAGGTGGAAATAATCGAAGCAGAAGCATGCGCGGATCATATACATATGCCAGTGAGTATTCCACCGTATCTTAGTATAGCACAATTCATGGGTTTCCTCAAGAGCAAAAGTGCGTTGATGATTTTCGATCGGCACGCAAATCTCAAATACAAGTATGGGAATAGGAACTTTTTGGTGTCGAGGATATTTTGTAGATACCGTAGGAAAGAACGAACGGATGATAGCAGAATACATACGGAATCAGTTGGAAGAAGATTTTGCATCGGATCAGATAAGCTTGAAAGAATATATCGACCCGTTCACGGGTAGCAAGAACAACTAGGCAAAAACAGGCAGCCACTTTAGTGGCCGCCCGTAACAAAGATGCGATGCCAAACTTTCAGTGCCCCTTAGAGGGGCCAGCATGTGACTGGCCCTTCTAGGGCCTGTGCAAACCACTAGTTTACTAGTGGTTTTGATTGTAGAAGAACCCCTGGCACAGCCGGAGGTTCTTCTACAATAAGAAAGCCATCAACCAACCGTTGATGGCTTTCTATTGATTCTGTTTCGACCGTTTTCCGTGATCGCTTGCATAATGATTCCCGGTGACGGCATGGTGGAGCCGACGAGCGGCTTTTTGATTATTGCCCATAAACGGGAGGGGAAGTCTATCCATACCATACGTTACTTGGCAAACACAATCCGTTCGCTGCCGAACATTTTTGGTGAGCAGGAAAAATGCCCAGGCCGGTAAAGATCAGATTGCTGGAAACCGAGGCCAGGATAAAGGTAGGCTGGAGATCAAAGGAAAAAATACCGATCATGCACTGAACGCTGTTGTACAGGGGAATGAAATAGTACGGCAGCTCTTGCTTGGCTCCGTTCCCGAACATGGCGGTCACGCCGATGAACATGACCAGAATCATCAAAGGGACGACGGCGGTCTGCGCCTCCTTGATGGTTTTGGCGAAGCAGGAGATGAGGGAGATCAGGGTGATCAGCAGCAGGACAGTGGACAGTATCACCACGCCCAGCAAGGCATAGTCGGCGGCGGTATAAACCGTGGCGTTGAGCTGATCCGACGCGGCCCCCATGAGCTTGGGCAAAGCGAGTACGGTGCCCAGGGTGCTGGAAATACCGCAGAGAAGGGCGATCAGCGCCAGAGCCAGGATTTTTCAATCGCCAGGTCGCTGCGCTTCATGGGAGTAATGAGCAGGGTGGCGATGGGGCCGCGCTCCTTTTCACCGGCGATGGATTCCGGGGCCACCGCCATACAGCCGGAGAAAAGGAAGATCATCAGCAGCATGGGGAGCATCGAGGCAAAAATAGAGCCGGTGGTGTCCTTTTGGCTGGCCAAATCATAGAGCAGGTTGCCGTGGTTAACGTCGAACTTATTGGCCAGCGAAGCCTCGTATTGCTCCAGCAATCCCGATACCATCTGATACGCCTGAGCGGATTCGCTGGAGGCGGAGTTGAAATACAGTGAGATTTGAGGTGCGGGCTGTCCGGTGGTGGAATCGTACGCGGCTACCGCCGTGTCAAACCCCGCCGGGAATACGGCGCACAGGTCCAATTCCTTCCGTTCCAGTTCCTGCTTGGCGGTATCCAGATTCCCTTCCGCCAGAGGGGAAAAGGTCAGGCCTTCCGCTTCCGCCGCCGCCCGGATGGAGTCGGGAAGATTTACCGCGGTCATATGGTAGGAATAGGTGTCGTCCACGTCATACAGATCACTCAGGGCGCTGCCCATGAACAGTATAAAGAGGTAAATCAGCAGTCCGGGGAGCAGCAGCGTGGTAACCGCCATTCGTTTATCCCAAAAAAGCGGGCCAATTCCTTTTTCGCAATCGTCGCGATACGGTTTTCATGGATTCTCACCTGCCACTTCCTTGTACAAATCGAAAAACCGGTCCTCAGGGATTGCCCGGCGGTAACAGCCTCAAGCTGTCGCAGGCACCATGCGCCCGTCGACGATGATCCCGACCCGGTCGCAGATCCTTTCGATCAGACTGAAAATATGAGTGGAAACGAGGATGGTTTTCCCTTCTTGCTTCAGCTCCTGCAGGAAATCCGTGACGACCTTGGCGGTCAAAACATCCAAGCCGTTAGTGGGCTCGTCGAAAATGATGATGTGGGGGTCGTGGACCAGAGAAATAGCCAGAGAGGCTTTCTGCTTCATGCCGGTGGAGAGATTGGCCACCTTCACCTCTGCAAATTCGCCGATGCCGAATCGGTCGAACAGAGATTTCTTTCTCTGCTCCCGTACAGATGGCTCCACCTGATGGAGGTTGGAAAGAAATCAAAGAGATAGTTGGGGGTGAAAAACTCCTCCAGCTTCAGCTCGCTGGTGAGGAAGCCGATTTTTTGCCCGTACCGCTTCCGGTTGGGAAACAATGCTGGCACCCTCCACCGGGGCGTCGCCGGAGTCCGGCCTGATCAGTGTCGCCAGCATGCGCAGCGTGGTGGTTTTGCCCGCCCGTTAGGGGCCCAGCAGTCGAATATTTCCCCTTCATAAGCGGAGAAGGACAGATCCTCCACGGCTTTTTATTTTGCTGTGGTTTTTCCAGCTTCTGCTGTTTTGGGGAGAGCCGGAAGGTTTTGCTGAGCTCCTGCACCTCTAAAATTTTTTCATCGCTGGACCCCCTTCTGGCTTGACCGGCAGATCGTTGTCGGTAACAGCCCGGAGCCCATTATATCAAAAACCCTTATCCCAGCGCAACGAAAGGAAAAATACGATTTTAAATTTTTCTTAGAAAAGGGAAAAATCCGACAAAATCCGTTGATATTTCCGGCGAAATTCTCCGCCTCCTTTATCCAATTCGGGAATAAGTCATCCGGGGAAAATGATTTCTGGATAAATACTTTGCCGCTGTGGAGGAGTAAGAAAGCGGGCCGATAAAAACAAATGCCGATATATCGATAAGGAAAACGATTGAAAGGTTGTGGCAGTCATGATTTTTTCAATAAAAAAACCATAAAGGGAAGCTGCGCGGCGTTGACTCGGCTCTCCCGTTCTGGTATGGGGAGCGATTACTGTGCTGTCCGGGCAGATGCCCGAACGCTTCAGCGTGGTGGAGGGCAGCGCTCTGGAGCTGGAGGGCGCGGTAGCCGCCTCAGCCTGACGGAAAACGGGGACGGGATCCAGGAGGCGTCGGCTCTGCAGGCGGGCAGCAGTTATACCGCCAGCCTTAAGCTGCTGGGAATATTTCCGGTGAAGGATGTGACGGTCAGCGTGGTGGAGCCGACGATGGTGGCGCCCAGCGGCCATCCTTTCGGCATCAAAATGTTTACCGACGGCGTCTGGTCGTGGGTATGTCGGATGTGGACACCGCCGCCGGTGCGTACAATCCGGCCCAATCGGCAGGAATGAAAACGGGAGACGTCATCATCAGCATCGACGGCACGGCGGTCACCCGTACGGAACAAGTAGCCGAGCTGGTGGAGCAATCCGGCGGCAAAACCATGGATTTCCATATCCGGCGGGACAATATTGCCTTTGACGTCAAATTTGTCCCCGCCAAATCCGTCAACGAAAATCGCTGGAAGGCCGGCTTGTGGGTACGGGACAGCTCCGCCGGTATCGGTACCCTGACCTTTTACGACCCCTCCAGCAGCGTGTTCGGCGGACTGGGGCACGCTGTATGCGATGTGGACACCGGAGAAACGCTTCCCTTGTCCTCCGGCGAAATCGTCCCCGCCCGCATATTTAGTGTGGAAAAGGGAGAAAGCGGCAGCCCGGGCGAGCTCCGGGGAGGATTTGAGGAAGGGACCTTGGGAAACCCTGACCGTCAACGGGGAAACAGGCATTTATGGGACGCTGGAAGCTCTTCCCGAGTCAGCGGATTGTGTGCCGGTAGCGATGAAGCAGCAGGTAAAAACCGGTGCGGCCCAAATTCTGACAACACTGGATGGGACGGAACCCCAATGGTATGATATCGAAATTAAACAGGTACACTATAACGATTCTTCCCCTACCCGGAATATGGTGATCGAGGTCACCGACAGCGAGCTGCTGGAAAAGGCCGGCGGGATCGTGCAGGGAATGAGCGGCTCGCCCATTCTGCAGGAGGGGCGCCTGGTGGCGCTGTCACCCATGTGTTCGTCAACGACCCCACGCGCGGTTTTGCCATTTTTGCTGAGAATATGCTGAAAACCGCTCAGAGTGTGGATACCAGCCAGAATACGGCGGCGTAACTGTTTTTTCGCCGGGAAGAGCAGGAAAAAGCGTCAAAGAAACCGTCCGATTCCCCTAAAGCAAAAAAGTTCTTCAGGGTATTGCAAAATATTCCAATTTATGGTAATCTATGGATGCACGGCAAGAAAAATGTGGAATACGATACGGGGGATAGGAAAATGGATAAGAAAATCAAGGTTCTTTTGGCGGATAACAGCGAACATTTTGGTCAGCCCTGCGCTCAGGTAATGCGCACACACGGCTTGGATGTCCAGACGGTGCAGAAGGACGGCAAGCAGGTGGCGGAGGAAATCGGCCGCGCCCATCCGGATGTGGTGATCCTGGATTTCTTCCTGCCGCGTATGGATGCCATCGGCGTTATGAAAAACGCGGACTCCCAGGGATTGACGCACAAGCCCCAATTTATGGTGATGTCCAGCTTCGACAATCCCAATCTGGAAAGGAAGCCCTGCTGGCCGGAGCCGATTATTATTTTCTCAAGCCCTTTGATTCCGACGAGATGGCCGAACGCATTATGGCCCTCAACAGTAAGCCCGCTGCTCCGGCCGTCAAACGGCTGCCGGTAACACCCGCCAGCCAAAACGACAGTCTGGAAATGCGCGTGACCGAGATCATCCATCAAATCGGCGTGCCCGCCCATATCAAAAGGATATCAATATTTGCGGGACGCTATTATTATGGCCATCAACGACGACGATATGATCAATGCCGTTACCAAACGCTTATATCCGGCGGTGGCCAAAAAACACGGCACTACTTCCTCCCGGGTGGAGCGCGCCATTCGCCATGCCATCGAGGTGGCATGGGACCGGGCGACGTGGATATACTCAATTCCTACTTCGGCTATACGATTCACAACGGCCGGGGAAAACCCACCAACTCAGAATTTATCGCCATGATTTCCGATAAATTCCGCCTGCAGCTGAAAATCGGCTGAAATCGCACAGATCAATCCGGCCGGTGCAGGGATTTCCAGGCGCCGTCCGTATAATACCGCTTCGCCGCGCACATACTAACGCCGGTTGGGTTCCTAATGTCACACAGCAAAGGAGTGAAAGACATGCTGGATCGACTGGCATTGATTCTGGTAATCATCGGGGCGGTCAACTGGGGCAGTATTGGACTGTTTCAGTTCGATATCGTAGCCTGGGCCTTCGGCGGAGCGGGCTCCGCCGTCAGCCGCATCATTTACACGGTGGTGGCTTTGGCCGGTATTTGGTGTATTTCCCTGTTCTTCCGAGATCGTGAAGAGCTTCTCGAGCACAAGGACTAGTCCCTATTCGCCGCATGAATGCCGCCGCATGTCCGGTTACGGAGAAGCGGCGGCATTTATTTTTTCCGTTTTTAAAAATTGATGGCCGTTAACGGTTGACCTTTGGTAGGGGAGGATGCTACAATCAACCTAATTTGAGCAAAGAGGGTTGTGACGAATGAAGTACGGCGTCAGTTCTTACAATTATCAGCGTTATGACATGGACTACTTCACAGCGGCGGAACGGGCCAAGAAAACCGGATTCGATTATATCGATTTCCTGGATTTACAAGAGGTGGAGGCGAGGACCTGAAGGATACCGCCCGGCGCCTGCGGGAGCACTGTGATCGGGTGGGGATCGAGATCGGCTGCTATACCGTCCAGGCGGACTTTTGATGGGGCAGCGGCGGCGATCTGCCCACCGAAATCGAACGGATCAAAGGAAGGTGGATGGCGGAAGCGCTGGGCGTCCACTTGATGCGGCATGACGGCAGCACCGGCTGGCCGGAGGGCAAGAAGGGACCTTTGACGAGGCGGTGGCGCGCATCAGCACGGCATGCCGGGAGATAACCGCCTATGCGGAGCAGAAGGGAATCCGCACGATGGTGGAGAATCACGGTCATTATTGCCAGGCCTCGGAGCGGATGGAAAAAATTTGGCGCGCGGTCGATCATCCGAATTTCGGGCTGTTGGCCGACATGGGTAATTTTATGGTGGTGGACGAGGATCCGGCCCAGGCGCTGAAACGCGTGATGCCGATGACCTTTATGGTCCACTGCAAGGATTTCTGTCTCAAGCCCGCCGACGACGACCCGGGCGAGGGCTGGTGGCTGAAGAGCGCCGGAGGCACACAGATGAAAGGGCTGTATTTTTTTTGGCCACGGCGATCTGGACGTGAAAAATTATTTGGCCATCATTCACCAATTTGGCTATCAAAACGGTCTGACCTTGGAATTCGAGGGCCTGGAGGATGTGGAAGTAGGCAATCGCATTGGATTGGCCAACATGAAGCGTTACTGGGAGGAACTGGATAACGCCCAGGCGTGACGGACCAAGTTCAATCGGGATTCTCCCCGGGAGAAAAATATCCGGACAGCATGCGCTGTCGGATATTTCATGCAATCGGTTTTGAAAACGGAAGGCGGGGATCAGTAGCCATACCGTTTTTTCTTGGTGGAAAAGAAGAGAACGGTGACGATAAGCGCCAACAGCTCCGCCACGACGATGGCCAGCCAGATCCCGTCGATTCCCAAAATCAGGGGAGAATCAGCGCAACGGCGATTTGGAAGACGAGCGTCCTCAAAAAGGAAATGGCGGCGGATACGGCCCCGTTGTTCAATGCGGTGAAAAAGGCAGATCCGAAAATGTTGAATCCGCTCACCAGGAAGGACAGGGCGTACAGCCGGAAGCCGTGGCTGGTCATTTCGCACAAGGCCGGGTCATAGCCTACGAACAGCCGGGAAAGCGGGGAGGATAATCCCACCGCCGCAAGCGGTCAGTACCACGCCTGCGGTCCCGATGACCGCCGAACTTTTCCGGAACAGGTTTTTCAGCTCGTCATGATTCGCCGCTCCGTAATGGTAGCCGACAGTGGGGCGCTGCCGATGGAATACCCGATGAATATGGCGTTGAAGATAAAATTGACGTACATGATGACGCCGTAAGCCGCCACGCCGTCTTCACCGGCGATGGTCATGAGCTGATAGTTATACAGAATATTGACCAGAGACGTGGAGATATTGGGCATCGGTGCAGGCCTTCAGCAGTACCTTCGCCTTGGGCTTTGCCTTGGTTAAACGCAGAAGACTGCCGTTTTGTCTGCCGAAATAGACCATCGGAAAAGTCCCGCCGACGATCTGGCTGATGGCGGTGGCAACAGCCGCCCCGGCAAGCCCCCATTGGAATACGACGATAAACAAAGCATCCAGCACAATATTGGTCAGCCCTGCGCCGACAGTTATCGCCAGCCCCAGCTGCGGCTTTTCGGCAGTGACCAGAAAGCTTTGGAACACATTTTGCAGCATAAACGCCGTCAGGGAGATCAGCAGGATCCTGCCGTACAAAACGCAGTCCTCCACCATCGCGCCTTGTGCTCCCCATGGCTACGGCGAGGGGACGGATCCCCACCAGGCCGGCCACGGTGAGAATCAGTCCGCCGAGGATGGTGACATAGATCATCATGGAAAAGTACTGATTGGCTTTTTCCGCATCGCCCTCTCCCAGCGTTTTTGGAGACGATCGCGCTTCCACCGGTGCCCATCATAAATCCCAGGGTTCCCAGAATCATCAGGAGCGGCATAATCAGATTGAGCGCCGCGAAGGGCGTTTTTCCCACAAAGTTGGAAACAAAGAGCCCGTCCACTACACCGTAGATGGAAGTAAAGATCATCATTACGATCGAGGGAAGCACGAACCGCAATAATTTTTTGAAGGTAAAGTGCTCGGATAATTGAATCCTCATGGTTTTCTCCTAAAACAGATCGTATTTGTTTCATTGAAGCCCGGGGACCGTTTGACCTTGGAAGAACCCCCTTCCGCGTTCAAACTATTCCCGCTGCAGGGACTGTTGCAGCTCCGCCGCCAACAGCTGATTGAATTTTTGTGAGATGCGGATGAGTTGTTTGCGCTCTTCCGTTTCCAGCGTCGTCAGGCGCGCTCTTCGATACAGACATGCTGTCAATGTATTTTTTCGGCGAACTGTATACCGGCGTCTGTGAGAAAGATCTGCTTTGTCCGCAAATTATTTTCCTTTGCTTCCAGGCGGGCGAGGCCTTTTTTGATCAGCTGTTTCAGCGCGGAATGGGTCGTCTGCTTGTGCATGTAAAGCTGCTCGCTGATTTCCGTTTGTGTGGAGCAGCCCTCCCGTATCATGAGCAGGGTCAGTATCAGCCTCCGATAAATCACAGTCCTTCGAAAAACGGGACCAGATCCGGTCCAGATCCTTGCAAACCGTTCGATAGGCCTCTATCGAGCCGTCTATTGGTTCCATACGCATGGTGCTCCCTTCTGAAAAAGTCTGAAATTAGAAAGTCTGAAATCATACCTTTGCGTTTTAGCGAATCCCTTCTGTGTTGTCAATAGGTATTTTCCGGATCATACCGCAGCGGAAAGGTTCGTCCTGAAACCGGAAAGGACGATGGACGGATACAAAAAGACGGCGCGGCCTTTCGGCCGCACCGTCAAGCGGGGATGACAGCTTTTTTTAAAATTCATAATCCACCGCGGCGCGGCGCGCTTTCACCGCGGCGGCGACTTTTTTCTTGACTTCCAGATGGAGGGATGATCTGATAAGCCGCCTCCGCCTCCCGGGAAACGAATTCGCAGCTCAAAGCGATATCATACGGTCCGTCTTTGTAATTGGGGCCGAAATCGATGCGGGTCAAGCCGTCGATTTTCCCCGACAGGGCGACAAAGCTTTTCCGCAGGTCCGCGATGACCTCCGGGGCGCCGTTGTGCTTCAGCTCGTCCTTGAGCTGCCAAAACACGATATGTCTGACCATGGGTTCCTCCTGCTATCCGCCGGAGAAATCCCCGGCTGTTTTCTCCCTCTATCCTACGCGCCTTTTGCAAAAATTCAAGCATTGGGTTGACAGGAGGAAAATCGCCGCGTATAATAATATCGAAAACTGATGAAGTGGAGATAAAACTGCTGGCGTCCTCGGACGCGCGCACTCACAGAGAGCCGGGGAGGCTGGGAGCCCGGCAGAAAGCGGAGCAGACAAATGGTCCACGGAGGGCGTGGGGAACGGCGTTTAAGCGCTCAGTATCTACGACGTACAGGCCGGCGTTATCGGCCGGGGGTGTGCTGGCACTCCTATGAGAGGACGCGACCGCGTCCAAACAAGGTGGCACCGCAGGTTAGGCACCTGTCCTTGAACAAAGGACGGGTGCTTTTTGTTTCTCCATCCGGCGCCGCTGCGGGAAACCGCACGGCGGCGGGAAGCACCGGGGCCCATTTAGAAAGGAGAATCGCTATGGCCAAAATTCCTATCGTACCTATCTCAGTGAAGAGGAGATGCCCCGTCAATGGTATAATCTGCGCGCCGACATGAAGGAGCAGCCGGATGCCTACCTGCATCCGGGAACGCATCAGCCTCTTAAGCGGGAGGAATTGCTCCCCATTTTCTGCGACGAATTATGCGATCAGGAGATGAACAGCACCGACCGGTATATCGATATTCGGAGGAAGTGCAGGAGTTCTACAAGATTTATCGGCCTTCTCCTCTGATCCGGGCGTATAATCTGGAGAAGGCGCTGGGTACCCCGGCCAAGATTTACTACAAGTTTGAGGGAAACAACACCTCGGGTTCCCACAAGTTGAATTCAGCTGCCGCACAGGTATACTATGCCAAAAAGCAGGGACTCACCTCCCTGACCACCGAGACCGGCGCCGGCCAGTGGGGCACCGCCCTGTCCATGGCCTGCGCGTATTTCGGGCTGGACCTCACTGTGTACATGGTGAAGGTGAGCTATGAACAGAAGCCGTTCCGCAAGGCGGTGATTCAGACCTTCGGTTCCGGCATCATTCCCAGCCCTTCGGAAACGACGGAAGTGGGCCGCGCCATTCTGAAGGTGCATCCGGGCACCGGCGGGTCTCTTGGCTGCGCGATTTCTGAGGCCGTCGAGACCGCCACCCACACGAAGGGATGCCGCTATGTGCTGGGGTCGGTGCTCAACCAGGTGCTGCTCCACCAGTCCGTTATCGGTCTGGAGAGCAAGGCGGCCATGGAGAAGCTGGGCGAGTATCCTGACATCGTCATCGGCTGCGCCGGCGGCGGCTCCAATCTGGGAGGTCTGATGAGCGCGTTCATGAAGGATAAGCTGGACGGAACCCGGCCGCAGACCGATTTTATCGCAGTGGAGCCTGCCTCCTGCCCTTCGCTGACCAGGGGCCGCTATGCTTATGATTTCTGCGATACCGGCCATGTTACGCCGCTGGCCCGCATGTACACGCTCGGCAACGGCTTCATGCCCGCCTCCAACCACGCAGGCGGACTGCGCTACCACGGCATGAGCCCCATCCTCTCCAAGCTGTACCACGATGGGTGTATGCGCGCGGTATCGGTGGAGCAGACCAAGGTATTCGAGGCGGCGGTGCAGTTTGCCAAATGCGAAACCATCCTGCCCGCGCCGGAATCGGCCCATGCCATCCGCGCGGCCATGGACGAAGCCATCAAGTGCCGGGAAACCGGGGAAGCCAAGACCATCCTGTTCGGTCTGACCGGTACCGGCTATTTCGATATGAATGCGTATACGTCTTATCTGGAAGGAAAGATGACCGACTTCATTCCCACCGACGAGGATCTGCAGAAGAGCTTCGATACTCTGCCGAAAATTGATTGATAGTTTGTCCTTTTTGGAGAGCCGGGCGGATGAATCCGCCCGGCTTTTTTGTTAATGCCCGGCTGTGCCGGGGGGCATTAACAAAAAAAGCTTTCGCTATGAGTGAAAAAAGAATCCTCCATGGGAATATGAGTGAGGTTTGCCAACCGCACAGAAGAACAAAGGAGAAATCAAGTCCGGATGGAACTGGACACAGAAGGTTCAGCACACATGAAAAGAAAATATAAAACATCGTGTTAAGCTTCTTCCCCTGATACTTCAAGGGAAAGGAAAATCAAGAGGCTTTTCAAATAGTTTGAATGAAAAAATATTGTATTATTGAATAATATTGACTAATTGCGCAAATTCCCCTATACTTGCAATTAGAAGGACAAAAGACGATTCTTTCCGAAATGAGGCGAATCCAATGGGCAATTGAGAATCTGAGAGAAGCGTTCTAACGGCGCAAACCGGACGTCAAAAACATGAGGAAGGATGTATTACTGTGAAAAAATGCAGCTTATCTGTTCTTCTTGTCTTTGCGCTCATGCTTAACCTGCCTTCATTCTCATTCGTGTCCGCCGAGTTCATGGAAGTTAAAGAATTATCTTCGGTGTCAGACAGCTCCGTGGGGTTGACTGAGGAAAAGTCAGTCGCACTATCCACTGTCCCGGATAATATTAAAAACCTCATATCCGACCAAAACGAAGATAAAATATTTATGATTTCCAACCCCGAGGACGAGGCAGAAATATTTACATTGCGAACGGAAAATCCCGAAACCGGCGAAGGGACATTAACGGTTCATTCCGTTCCCGTTAAATATGTGGATCAAGCAGGTGAATACCAGTTTATCGACACCTCAATGAAGGCTCTTACCGCAGCCGAACGCGCCAAAAGCGGTTTTGCCTATCGGAATTCCGCGAATAGTTTCACTGTGGAGTTCGGGAACACCGCGTTAAAGGGCATCAACTTCAACAATGCCTTTACGTTTGAAGCAGACTCAATACTGCCGGAAGCGGAATCGGTAAGATATCCACTGACAAAGGACAGGGAAAAATTGTTTATCCCAATGTATTCGATTCCGGTACAAGGGTAGAATATAGCAATACGGAAAGTGGGCTCAAGGAGAATATTATCCTTGACAAGTACACTGGCCAGAATCGCTTCAATTTTACATTCCGTTCGGATACCCATATCCCTGTTCTCACCGAAAACGGGACGAATATACTGGTAGCGGACAAAAATGACCCTGAAAAAGTGGAATATCGTTTTTGAGTCTGTATGCGTATGATTCATATGATCCTGCAAAGGAACCGGAGCAACAAAATTCGGATTTCCGGCATATGAACGAGGACTTATATTATGAGTTGGCAGACAACGGTGGCGGCGTGTATACAATAACCGTGGTAGTACCGGAGGTATACCTTTCCCACCCGGAAACGGTATATCCGGTAACGATAGATCCTACTGTGACGCTTGTCAGCAGCAACAGTAATGCGCAGGACACGTTTGTCAGCGAAGCAACGCCTACTTTACAGAATAACGGCGATCTTGATTATATCCGTTTTGGTAAGGTAAACGGTTATAAGAACTTTGGTTATCATCGCTTCACCAGTCTACCTTCCCTTCCTACGGGGGCGAAGATCGCATCTGCCAATTTAAAGTTTACTTTTCGTTCTGGGCAAACGACTCCTATCGCTTCATCGGGAATAAATTTTTGGGCACTTCAAGTCACTGATTATCAGTGGTACGAGTCTACCATTACATGGAACAATCAGCCGTACGGGAGTTCGGGCCCGTATACCACATTTACATACAATGGCCCTTATCTGGATTATGTGAGTGCCAATGTTAAAGACATCGTTGAGTCCTGGTATAACGGTACGCCCAATTATGGTATAGATTTCACCTATAGTAATGAGGATTACAACGACTACAACAGCGTCGTTTCTTCCGAGGGTGATGCAGAACGTGCGCCGGTATTAAAAATAGATTATAGCTATTCTGCGGCTCCCGGTATTTCTACGAATACAGTCTACTATATACGGTCTGCCCACAGCGGTATGTACCTCGATGTGGATGGCAGCACCGATAAGTCGGGGAATGTCACGCAGTTCAATTTTCATGGGGGCACGAATCAGCAATGGAAAGTGGTATATCAGGGGAATGGATATTATAAATTATACTCTATACAGTCTGATTATAAAGGAAAATGTTTAGATGTACGAAGTCTTGGCTCCAATAATGTCGATGTATTCCATGACAGTTCAGGTAACTGGCTGTTATGGGCGATTGTACCGAACGGTGACGGATCATATCGCTTGGTAAATAAATGGAGTGAGACATCGTCAAAAGTACTGAGCGTTTCGGGAAGCTCTACCTCGTCTTCGGCTAATGTAATTCAAAGTACATGGAATGGAAGCAACAGTCAACGATGGTATTTTTGAAACACGGGCTGGTAAGGGCAAAGTGAATCATAGTGGAAATTTGTATATAGGAATGTCGTCGGACAACTATCTTAATAACTCATGCGCATTTGGGTCAAGAGTATCCTCCCAATGTGCGGACTATTTTGGGCAGTTTTTGGGAGGGACCGGCTATAATAACGTTTCATTCTCGGTATTGTTTAACCGTAAAAATGGAAACGCATCAAAATCGGATTTTTTGTCAAAAGCCTATTACGCAAACAGCCATGCAAATATCGATGATGTTCATTTCATGCTATTTGTAGGGCATGGCCGGTCGGATTACGGCTTACATTTTACAAACGGCGTGTATCACGGAGCTGATCATGATGCGTCCAATATCAATTTGCCCCGGTCAGAGGCTGCGTTCGGGTATAGGGACGCCAAAACAAAATGGGTAGCCGCCTATACCTGCAATTTCCTGACGGGTAGGAATGATTCTGTATATTCAACGTTGCAGGGCGCCAATATGGTTTTAGGATATGGATCAGCTAGTTATTTAGTTCGTGATCAGATGGGGGCATTTGCTCAGAAGATCAAATCCGGTGGAGAACTTGTTGAGTCTTGGCATGAGGCTGGAATATATCATACGCAATATGCCCCGCATGATACAGGCAGAGGAATTCTTAAAGCTGTATATGTTATTGATGCCAGACACGATACGTTATATAGTTACTTAAAGACGGCAGGAGAATATGGAGTGGAAGTGTACGGCTCTTATATCAAATCATATCCGCCGCGTGACGAATAACCTCTCAGCTTTTGACATCCATACTCTTTATGAAATTGGAAGAGGGAGTGAAATCAGTGAAAACGATAAAATTATGGGCATTGATTATTTCGATTGTGATCCTGCTTTCATCGTGTGGGAGTAACTCTGGAAAATTGAAAAGCCGGAATTCCCTCAGCTGGCTCAAGAAATGAATATGGATAAATCGCAATTGGATATCCAGTTGACGGATACAGCGCTTGAAAGTGAACTGCTGGTATACCGGGTGTCTAATACAGAGATGAGTGAATCCAAGGTCAACAGATTGCTGTCTGTTTTCGGCTTCACAGGTCCCATGAAGGCGATCGGCAAAGATATATCCAATAGAACGCAAACGACTTATACAGAAGGGGACAAAGAACTCCGTATTATCAATGACGGAAATTATGTGTATTTGGATCATCAGTATTGTGAAGATATTGCCGTTTCACTGAGTGATGAAGAGGTAAAAAGGCAGGCGGAAGAATTCTTAAGAGATAATGATTTACTTCCCGACGGCTTTTCTGTTGGAGGGTGGGGTATTCAACAATAGAAACCAGTGTAGATCCTGAGCCCATAATAATAGAAAAAACTGTAGGATTTTTTCGTAAAATTGACGGTCATGACGTATACGGCCATTCGGATATAACCGTTACGTATAATGAGAATGGTATCGTCGCTGTATATAGTGTGTATAACAATTATGAATTGGATTGTGTTATGGAATGCAAAACGCTCGAGGAGGCTCAGGCTGAAATCTTGAGTTCGGATTCGTGGATCAGCTATGATGCGAAAGAGTTCGGACGAGCGAAAAAGATCCAGATAACGGAATGTGAAATTGTATATTACGATAAAGCGAATACGGCCAGCGGTTTTATTCAGCCGTGTATAGCGTTTATTGGCACTATCATAGATGAAAAGGAAACTCAACTGAATTTTTCCTCCACCGTACCGGCACTGAAAGAGGAGTGCTATAAATAACAGATAGGAGAACACCTTATATATAAAAATTCGCACAAGGGCCGGAGGATACTCGGCCCTTCCTGCCTCGTCGAAAAAACCACTAGTTTACCAGTGATTTTGGTTGTCCTAAAGTAGTGCCGACAGGAAGGGTTTTCCTTCTGAGAAAAAGCGGGGAATTTCGGCGGGACCCTTCATTTTTCCTCAAAGGTATGCTATGATAAATATAATACTGCCGGTGTGGCGGCCGTGAAGGAGGATACCGCACATCATGGACAAACAGCCCAAAGAGACGAATCCCGCTCCGAATGAAGAGTGGATTACCGGCCGCAATGCCGTGGCCGAGGCGCTCCGTTCCGGCCGGGCGCTGGACAGCGTACTGGTAACGCGGGGAGCATAGCGGGTCCCCTGACCGGGCTCGTGGCCCAATGCCGCCGCCGGGGAATACCGGTAAAGAAGTGGATCCCCGCTTACTGGACAGCCTGTGCGGCCCTCACCATCAGGGAATCGCCGCATCGGCGGCCTGCCGCGAATACGCGTCTCTGGACGATTTATTCGCCGCGGCCAAAAGCCAAAGGAGAACCGCCGCTTTTTGTGGTATGCGACGAGCTGGAGGATCCGCATAATTTAGGGGCGATCCTCCCGCACGGCGGAAGCGGCGGGCGCCCATGGCGTTATCGTTCCCAAGCGGCGTTCCGTGGGCTTACCTCTGCGGTGTATAAGGCTTCCGCCGGGGCGGTGGAATACATGCCGGTGGCCCGGGTTTCCAACCTGACGGAGACCCTGAAGGAGCTGAAAAAACGGGGCATGTGGATTTATGGGCTGGATATGGAAGGGGAAAACTGGTGTTCCGTCGATCTGACCGGAGCGGCTGCTTTGGTGGTCGGTTCCGAGGGGGAGAGGGATCTCGCGTTTGGTGAGCGAGCAATGCGATTTTCAGTTGTCCTTGCCCATGAGGACACATCTCCTCTCCTAAACGCTTCGGTGGCCTGTGGGATCGCGCTGTATGAGGCGGCGCGGCAGCGCTTGGCAATCCCGGCGAAATAGGGTGATGACCACAGCAAAGGGAAAGGGTGCGGGGAATGGATAAGAAGAGAATAGACTCCTCGTTCGACATCGATATGATCATTGCGGAGGTCCAGGGCCTGAAGGATAAACGGGCTCCTTCGCCGAAGGGTGCGGCGGGTCCTCCGGCGCGGCGGGAGGAAGAGAAGAAGCGGCATGGTTCCGACAGCGATACCGCCGTCCGCCGCCCGTGAGAGGATTTTCCGGGAGCCGCCAGCCGCAGCGAACGCCGCTGTTCCGGCTCCGGCGGAGAAAGCCGCGCCCAAAGACGTCGTGATTGTTCCGCCGCCTTCGCCCCCGGCGCCGCCCGCGGCGGAGGAAACGGAGGAAGACGTCAAAATTTTTGTTCCCCGAAAAGAGCCGCCTCCCGTCCTCCCTCTGGCGAGAGGCGTACGCAGGCGCATACCCGCGTGATGAATCGGCTCCCTCCGCGCGGGAAAACAACTCCGTGCCTCCGGAGGACATGGACGGGCAGATGCGCCTGGAGGATTTGAGCAGACGGCGGATACGGAGGAATCCGAGGAAGGGCCTGCAAAGAGGATGCGACGGAAAAGGAGCTGGAGGAACAGCTCCGGGAGGCCCGGCGGCTGAAGGTGGAGAGCTTTAAGCTGTCCGGCGATGAGGGAAGAGGTCAACGATCCGTCGGAGGAGCCGGAGGACTACGACGACAGTGAGCTGGAGGATTTCACCGATTATGACGACGCGGAGACGGTGCAGAATGAACTGACCTACCGCCGCCGGATCGGGTGGATTCAAACCCTGCTCACCCGGCGCGATGGAATTGGTCCTGCTGGTGGTGACGGTCCGACCCTTATTCTGGGTAAATACCGCCGATGGACGGATATTTTTATGTGACGGTCCATCTTTTTTTTTTTGGGCGTGATGGCTCTGCTCAATCATCGCGTCGGGGAGGGGCTGGCCGCCCTCCTTGAGATGGAGATCGCCGACAGCGGTGTGGCTCTGGCTTCGATGGCTGCCCTGATCCAGACCGCGGCGCAGTATTTCCGTATCGACAGCGTGGAGAGGGGGAAACGGCGCTGTTGGCTCCGGTGGCAGGGCTGTTGATGCTGCTCGGCGCCATAGGACGCCTGATGATGGTGAGGCGCATAGGGCTGAATTTCCGCTTTGCCTCCTTCCGGGGGAAAAGCAGGCGGCCCGCCTCATCGATGACCCGCGCCTGGCCTCGAAATCGGCCGGTCGGCGGTGGCTATAAGGCGATCCTATATTGTTATTATAAGCAATAC
>VOFE01000401.1_pt1 | contig 17907 bp, 26 predicted proteins | sample 5384071 | NCBI WGS metagenome assembly VOFE01 (sample SAMN12384724, study PRJNA508395) | human gut metagenome | isolation source: healthy gut D | host: Homo sapiens
AGCCCGTTGTAAACACCGCACCGTTTTTTCCTTTGCGCCGTCAATCGCCGCAAGCCGCTCTTCCAACGTGCCATACCGCCCGATGTTGTATGCCTCGTCGAGCACCGTCTGCGCGTCAAATGTCATCGGCACCTCGTCGGAGGTGATGCGCCATTTGCGTTCGCCTGCCTGAACAACCAGCGAAAACGCGCTGCTCGTTTCCTGCTGACGGCTGCCGAAAAAGCGCGCCGGCCTCTTCGCGGTCATGCCCCCAGATCAATGCCATCTACCGTAACGCCCGGATAATAGGTGTTTTGCGCCACATTTTGAGTGATGGCGGCATATGATTGATATGCCGCCATGCTTTTCCTGATAAATTTTCGCGCCGAAAACCCACAGAGCCACGCACCCTGCGATCACGATCAGCGTCCAAAACGGGAACAGCTTTCTTTCCTCTTTGGTGCGCGGATCAAAAGCCATAAAGCGCTCTCCTTTTCGGTTGATTAGTCGCGCTGCTGCTTGCTCGCATCAATGGCGGAAAACAGCTCCTTCTCGTTCATGCGATACGAAAGGATGTGCAGGCTGTCAGACAGATGCACATTGTTGACGGCCACGCCTTCCGGCAGTACCAGATCGACCGGCGCAAAATTCCAGATCGCGCGAACCCGCCGCGAACCAGCGTATCGCAGGTCGTCTGCGCATAGGCGGACGGAACGGCCAGCACCGCGATATCGACCTTGTGGGTCGCCATCCACGCATCCAGCTTTTCCATCGGCTGCACAAGAATTCCATGCACATCAATACCGACCAGCGCGGGCGATACGTCGAACATCGCCTGCACATTAAAGCCTTCCTTCGCAAAGCCGGTATAATTCGCCACCGCGCGGCCAATATTGCCCGCGCCGATGATAATGACATGGTATTCGTGGTTCAAGCCCAGAATCTCGCCGATGCGCTCCTTCAGATTGGCCACATGATACCCGTATCCCTGCTGGCCAAAGCCGCCGAAGCAGTTGATATCCTGCCGGATCTGCGAAGCGGTCAGGTTCATGCGCTCGCCCAGCTCTTGGGAGGAAATGCGCACAACGCCCGCCTTTTCAAGCTCACGCAGATGGCGGTAATACATAGGCAACCTACGCACCACAGCGTCAGAAACCCTTGATTTGTAAGCCATGTGTACTCACCTTCTTCAATGCAATCAGAAAAACGTAGTCTTTCTTATTTAGTATATCAGTATTACGCAGCTTGTGCAAAGGAAAAGTTGCTCACACCCTGCGTTTTTCAATGCTTTTATCAATGTTTCCGGACAGTCTCAAACGGCTTCCGGCTATCGTTCACCCTTTAGATATCGAACTCTCGTTTGAGGCTGCGCGTGAACAACTGATTCATCTGTTCCTTCGGCTGCGCGCCGTCATAGAGCACCGCGTACACCGCGCGGCCAATCGGCAGATCTACGTGATACCTGTCCGCCAGTGCGCAAAGCGCCTTCACCGTGTCATAGCCTTCCGCCAGCTCGGTATACGGCTCGCCGCGCACAAACATCTCGCCAAAACGTCGGTTATGGCTGTATTGTGAAAAAACCGTCGCTTCATAATCGCCCAGATGGCAAAGCCCGTAAGCGGAAAATCCGTTGCCGCCCATCGCCGCAATCAATCGGGAAACCTCCCGCGTGCCGCGGCTCATCAGCGCGCCCTTGAGCGGAGAGCCCCATACCGTCCAGCATGCCCGCCGCAATGCCGATCACGTTCTTGGCCGCCGCGCCCACTTCGTTGCCGATCAGATCCGTTCCATAATAAAAGCGAATCAGACCGCCGGAAAGCTGCGAAATCAGCCGCTCCTTGACCGCCTCGCTGTTAGAATCAATCACCATGCAGTTGGGCACCCCGGCGAGAAATTCCTGCACATGTCCCGGCCCGAGCCACACGGCAACGTCGTTGTTGTCGCCGACAGCCTCCTCCGCAATTTCGGAAAGACGGCGGAGCGTCGTCACCTCGATGCCTTTCATGCACAGCGCGAACGTCTTCCCACTCGCGCCTTTGAGCGGCGATCTGCGTCATCAGCTCCGGCAGGTTCTGCGAACGGATGGAAATGCAGATCAACTCGCTTTGGGCGCCTCCCGCAAATCCGTCGTCACGCGCACATCCGCTTCCAGCGTCACCAGCCCATTGGAGCGCGTCTGACGAAACTGCTCGATGTGCTTGGGAGCCCCCTGCCGTACAGCGTCACCTCATGCCCGATTTTGCGCAGATACCAGGCGATCAGCGAGCCCCAGCGCCCGCAGCCGATGACCGTTGCCTTCTATGAATCCTGTTCCTTTCCGTTTTCATAATCAAATGGATTATATCACGTCATCCGCTCGGATGCAACCCCTGCCCTTATGACCGGTTAAATCCGCGCATTCGGTCGCGTTCCTGCTTTCTTTCGGAACGCTGCCCGCCCGCTGTGCGCCCTTTCAGCGGCGTGAGCAGCGTCAGATCAATGTTGCACTGGGTCAGCTCGACGTTCTGAACCTTGACGCGAACCGGCTGACCGAGCGAAAATACCGTGCCGGTGCGTTCGCCGCGCAGCAGCATGCGCCGCTCGTCGAAACCAAACCAATCTTCCAGCGTGCGCACAGGCACAAAGCCCTCCGCCGTTGGACAGCGTGATATACATGCCGTATTCGCTCACGCCGTTGATCGTTCCGTCGTAATCTTCGCCGACATGGTGCGCCATCAGGCGAGCCATCATCAGCTTATCCGCGGCGCGTTCCGCGTCAATCGCGGCGCGCTCCCGCTCGCTGGAGCGAACGGCTGCATCGGCCAGCGCCTCGCCTGTCAGCGGAGCGGGCTGACCGGTCAGCTTAGCCGTCAACGCGCGACTGACCACCAGATCGGGATAGCGACGAATCGGCGAAGTGAAGTGGCAGTAATCCGCCATCGCCAAGCCGTAATGTCCCAGCGGCGCAACGTCGTAACGCGCCTTCTGCATGCTGCGCAGCGCCAGCGCGGTGATGACGGAATATTCCGGCCGCTCCTTCGTCTTTTCCAGAATCGCGCGGATATCGCCCGGCGCGGCGTTATGCCGAATGCCCTTGGCATTTACGCCGATGCCATCCAGAAAATCCGCAAACATCGCCAGCTTCTCCGCATCCGGCTTTTCATGGACGCGATAGAGCAGCGGCAAGCGGTTTCCCTCGCAAAGCGCGCCACACATTCGTTCGCCGCCAGCATGAAATCCTCGATCATCATCTCCGCCTCGCCGCGCTCACGGTGATGATTTCCACCGGCTCGCCGTTTTCATCCAGCACAAAGCCCGGTTCTTCGATTTCAAAATCAATGCAGCCCTGCGCCTGCCTGCGCGCGCGCAGTTTCCCAGCCAAAACGCGCATCTGGCGAAGCGTATCCGCGACGGCGGCCATCGCGTCCGCCTGTTGCTCGCTTCCGTTAAACAGCGCGTTCACATCGTCGTACACCAGCCGCGCCTTGCTGCGCGTGATGGTTCGGGCGATGCGCTCGTCCACCACGCGCCCCGCGTCGTCGATTTCCATCAGCGCGGTCATCGTGAATTTATCCTCGTTCGGCCGCAGCGAGCAAACGCCGTTGCAGAGCTGCTCCGGAAGCATCGGCAGCACGCGCCCCGGCAGATAGACGCTCGTGCCGCGCGCAAACGCCTCGCGATCCAGCGCCGTTCCCGGCCTGACATAGTGCCCGACATCCGCGATATGCACACCGAGGCGCACATGGCCATTTTCAAGCTGCTCAAGGCTCACGGAGTCGTCAAAATCCTTTGCATCGCGCCCGTCAATGGTAAACGACAGCAGATGGCGCAGATCCTCGCGCGTCGGGTCGTCCGCCAGATCCGCCGGGCGGCAGGCGTCCGCCTCTTTTCAGCACGTCCTCCGGAAAATCGGTGCGCAGGCGCATGCTCATCACCAGCGCGTCGAGCGCATAGGTCGATTGCTCAAAGCTGCCAATACGCTTTCCTCAACGCTGACGCACAGGCCGCCTTCATCCTCCCAACGGTAACACGGTACGAACAATTTCACCGTCCTCAGCTTCGACATGCAGGTCGGCGACGGCAATCTCAGCAGGAGTCTGCGTTCAAGCGGCTGAATCACGCGCACACCGTCGTGCACCCGCAGCACACCCATGATATTTTCATGCGCATGCGTCAGCACCTTGGCGACAACCACCCGATCACGGCCGATGCGTTCCGCCAGAACCGTATCGCCAAAGGCGCTCCGCGCGCGTTTTCTTTCGCGCAGGTAAATCGTTCCGTCCTCAGCCTCCATGCGGATTGCGCCGCGAGCCATGCCGCGAACGGTCAACTGCACCGTCTGTTCCTTTGTGTGCGCTGGTCGCGCATATCCCGCGCGGGGCGCTCAGAGCGCGCGCTCAGCCTGCGGTTTTGAGTAGCGTGTGTCGCTTTTCATATTTCTTCTCCTGCATTTATCTTGCCTGTTGGTCTTCATTCAATCCCTGTTTTCAAATTGTTCAAAATTGCAAATTGCTCAAAAAAAGAGGCCAAAGCATCTGCTTCAGCCTCTTTTCGCTTTCTTAGCCGATCATCGCAACGATGAGCGCGCAAATGATAAACACACCTGCGGAAACCTTCGTCGCCAGAGCGAGCTTACCCTCCATCGACTTCGCCTTGTTCTTACCAAAGAACGTCTCGGCGCCGCCCGCAATCGCACCCAGGCCATTGGATTCGCCCGGCTGGGCAGAACGGTAGCGATGAGGATGAGCGCGGTGATCACAAGCAGCACGGTGACAATACCGTTAAGGATCGCCATATATCTTCGCCTCCTCGACTCGTTAAGCGAATTAACGCTTGAGAACTGCGGCGCGCGGCGTGCAGCCTTGAGGCCGTACTTCTTGCGCTCCTTCATGCGCGGATCGCGCGTGAGGAAGCCAGCCTTCTTCACCGCCGGACGGAGCTCCGGATCGGCCTTCACGAGCGCGCGGGCAACGCCATGACGGATGGCGCCGGCCTGGCCGGAAAGGCCACCGCCATACACCGTTGACCAGCACATCGTAGCGGCCCTCCAGATTGGTGAGCGCCAGCGGCTGACGAACGGTCATCTTCAGGGTCCCAGACCAAAGTAGTTGTCGATATCGCGGCCATTGATGACCACCTTGCGTCGCCCGGAACGAGGCGAACACGAGCAATGGCCTTTTGCGGCGGCCGACCGCCTGATACTGAACCTGTGCCATGTTACAAACTCTCCTTCCTGCTAATTACTTCACCAGCTCGAGCACTTCCGGCTTCTGCGCCTCGTGCTCATGCTCAGCGCCGGCATACACGCGCAGCTTGCGAGCCATCTGGCGACCCAGCGGGCCCTTGGGCATCATGCCCAGAATCGCGTGCTTCACAGCGAACTCCGGCTTCTCAGCCATCAGCTTGCCGTACTTGGTCTCCTTGAGACCGCCGACATAACCGGAATGATGGTAGTACACCTTCTGGTCGAGCTTGCCGGTCAGAACCACCTTGGCGGCATTGATGACGATCACATGGTCGCCGGTGTCGCAGTGGGGGGTGTAGGTGGGCTTGTTCTTGCCGCGCAGAATCGCGGCGACCTGGCTGGCCAGGCGGCCGAGCGTCATGCCGTCAGCGTCAACAACATACCACTTGCGCTCGACGGTCTGGGCATTTGCCATAAACGTTTTCACGTGAATTCCTCCATTATCCTGAAAATCAGAATCTAAGGTGCATCGCGCTGGTCAGACCGCTCTGCTAAAGCGCGCGCAAATTCTCCCGGGGCTAATCAGTCGAACATACGCACTGGCTATTTTAACCGCTTTCTATCCCTTTTGTCAAGGCTTTTTGCTGATTTTTATCAAAGAAATTTGACTTCCTTCCCCTTTTCGCCTCCGTCCGCGACATTTTTTCAAACCACCTTGACAAACGTCCCCGACCCGGGTAGAATAAATGTCAAGTTCACAGCAACGAACCCAAAGATGATGATGGGAAATAATCAGGGGGATTTCTTCCGTCAAGAGAGTCGGCGGCTGGTGCAAGCCGAACGGAATGCCTTTTGAGAACTCTCCCGGAATCGCGCGGATGAAACGCAGTAGTTCGCGACGGATGACCCGTGATCGGTCAGGCCTTGTCTGAGGCCGTGAGGGCTGAGTCATCAGCCGAATTAGGGTGGTACCGCGCTGAAAGTCATGTATTCAAGCGCCCCTATGTCGCTTTTTAGGCGGCTGGGGCGCTTTTTTCGTTCCCCGGCCAACCGTTTCGTTTCAGTTTGAAAGGAGAAACCCACCATGTATCAGGGCTGCAAAAGTATATCCCGTTCGCTCCCGTTTCTCTGCCGGATCGCACCTGGCGAACAACCGCATCGAAAAAAAGCGCCGACCTGGTGCTCTGTCGATCTCCGCGACGGCAATCAGGCGCTCGTCCGCCGATGAACCTTCAGGAAAAGCTCGATTTCTTCAAACTGCTGGTGGATATCGGCTTTAAAGAGATCGAGGTCGGCTTTCCTTCCGCCTCGAAACGGAATATGAAATTCTGCGCGCGCTGATCGACGGCCACTATATCCCGGATGACGTCACCATTCAGGTGCTGGTGCAGGCGCGCGAGCATCTGATCCGCAAAACCTTCGAGGCCGTGCGCGGCGCGAAAAACGTCATCATCCACTTCTATAACTCCCCTCAACCCTCCAGCGCAAGGTCGTCTTCAAAAAGGACATGCAGGGGATCATTGATATCGCCGTCGCGGGCGCAAAGCTGGTGCGCGAGCTGACCGAAGCCGATCAATCCGGCACGAATTTCCGCTACGAATATTCTCCAGAGTCCTTTTCCGGCACGGAAATGAATTTTGCCGTGGACATCTGCCATCAGGTGATGGAAACGCTCGGCGCGACAAAGGAAAACCCGGTCATCCTCAACCTGCCCAACACGGTTGAAATGTGTACGCCCAACACCTACGCCGATCAGATCGAATACTTCATCCGCCATCTGCCCAACCGTGACGCGGCGATCATCTCCGTCCATCCGCACAACGACCGCGGCACGGGCGTAGCCTGCGCGGAGCTGTCCATGCTGGCGGGCGCGGATCGCGTCGAAGGCACGCTGTTCGGCAACGGCGAGCGCACGGGCAATCTCGATATCGTCACCGTCGCGCTGAATATGTTTACGCAGGGCGTTGACCCGATGCTCGATTTCTCCCATATCGACCATGTCCGCGAGATTTACGAGCGCTGCACCAAGATGCACGTGCCCGAGCGCTGGCCGTATGCGGGCAAGCTGGCCTTCACCGCCTTCTCCGGCTCGCATCAGGACGCCATCAACAAGGGACATGAATACATGCGCGAATCCAAGACCCCGTATTGGGAAATTCCGTATCTGCCGATCGACCCCCGCCGACGTCGGCCGCGAATACGAACCGATCATCCGCATCAACAGCCAATCCGGCAAGGGCGGCGCGGCGTTCATCATGGATCACAATTACGGCTACCACATGCCCAAGGCGATGCATCCGGAATTTGGCGCGGTTGTGCAGGCCGAATGCGACAGAACCGGCCGCGAACTGACGGCAAACGAGGTCTACGAGCTGTTCCACCGCGAGTTTCTCAACATCAGCGAACCGTATGCGCTCTCCCGCGCAAAGTTCTACGAGGAAGCGATTGCGGGCAGCGCAGCAAACGTCACCCATTTCTCCGGCGTGCTCAGCGTGCGCGGCCAGTTCGTGCAGCTTGAGTCCCGCGGAAACGGCCCGATCGACGCATTCTTCAACGCGCTGGGGCAGGCAGGCATCGAGGGTTATTCCTTCATCTCCTATTCCGAGCACGCCATTTCAATGGGCTCCGATTCGCAGGCCGTGGCCTACATCGAGCTGCGCGTACCGGGCGGCCGCCGCATCTTCGGTGTCGGCACGGAGCATAACATCAACTTTGCTTCCGTCAAGGGCATTTTGAGCGCCATCAACCGTTTTGAAAGCGGCATGGCATAATTCAGAAAACACACGCAAAGATCCTCCATGATGATTCGGAGGATTTTTTTTTGATGGATGGGACATCGCGCAAAGCCGCTCGAGCGATATATTCCGACCATTCTCATTCAATCGTCGTTCTGCTCATCCGCGCGCAGAGAATCGCCATGTCGTCGCAGGCTTCGCCCGAGCTGACCGCGCGGGCAATCAGTTTTTCGCCCACCGATTGCGGATGCAGCCACGCCAGCTTGGCGATATCCTCCCGCAGGGCGACCTCGCCGCCGGGATATGCGTCGCGCACGCCGTCGGTCATCATCACCACCACGTCGCCCGTCTGCATCGTCATCCCGAAGCGAGCGGGATTCCACCTCCGGCAGAACACCCACCGGCAGCGTGTCCGCGCCGATGGTTCGCACTTCACCGTCGCGCACGATATGGAAGCGCAGGCCCCCAGCTTTTCAAACGCCGTCTCCCCGCTGTGCAGATCGCACACACAAAGATCCATTGTCGCATACATCTCCCGCCCCGTGCACATCAGCATCAGCGCGTTCACCACATCCAGCGCCTGCGCCCGCGTGTACCCTGCCCGAAGGCTCTCCACCATCAGCTCAAGCGCCGCGTGGCTCTCCTGCCGGGCGCTGATTCCGCTGCCCATTCCATCCGACAGCGCCAGAACATGCCTGCCGCCCGGCAGAACGCGCGAAACATAGCTGTCCCCCGCCACGTCCTCGCCCGAGCGGCTTCGCATCGCCGCGCCGATTTCAAGGTTCAGCGCGGGCGTCTGCTCGAAAACCGCCTGCGTGCTCAATTGTCCCTCCCTGGCACAGGCGCGCATCGGCACGCCGCAGGCGTCGCTCACCCATTTGACCAACGACGCGCCCGCTGTCGCCTCCGGTTTGAGCAGCATCACTTCCATTCGCCCGGACAGCCGCAGCGCATAGGCAACGCGCACTTCATCCAGCCCCGCGCGCACCAATGCATAGCGCAGTCGGCGATACGCCGCGTCATCCGGGTGGATTTCGCCCAGCGTCCGCTCGCAAACCTGATGCGCCGCGGCGCTCGTCTTTTGCAAAAGGCGCACGCATTGGCCGATGATCGGGTTTTCCTCTCGCGGCGCGCCAAGCCCCTCCATCATGCGCGCTGTATCCTCATAAAGCCGCGCCCACGAATGGATCATGGCCGCGCTGGCGAATGGCGACAGCCTCCGACTGCGTCATCTCCTCCGGCTCGGCGCATTCGATCAGCGAGGTCACACCCACGCGGCGCACATTGGATAGGATGAGAAACGGAAGCATGCCCGGCAGCGCATAGACAGCGCGCCGAATCGCCGCAAGATCGCCCCGCATCAGCGCCGTTCCCGCAGCCGCGCCGCAGAGCATCAGCAGCGCGCAGACCCATCTCCGGTGCGTCTTGATTTCGCCCGCCAGAAACCCGCCGACGAGCAGCATTCCCTGCCGTCTGTGGGCTGCCCTGCATCAGCGAAACTACACCGCCCATGACCCCTGCGCAGAAAATCGCCTGCGCCGCGCCGCCGACATACGCATGCTCCAGCGTCAGGTACAGCGCCATAGCGGGAGCGAGCGCCTGACCGCCCGGAAGGGGCGCGAGACCCGCTGCAAGCGACGCGCAGACCGCCAGCACGCAAATCGGCCGCGTCTCCCGTCCAGCTCGTCCCGCCGGGATACCGTCAACGCCGCGCCGTCATACAGAACGCTGAGCCCCGCGCCCGCCACGGCCGTCAACAAATCGACGATGATTTCATACCCGTTTCCAACGCCCGTCACCGCCGCGGCCGTCAACTGGATCAGAAAAACCGCCGCGGCCATCGTCATCCGATTGGCCGGTTTCGCCCAAAGCCCCGTACTCAGCCAAAGCATCGTGCAGACGGGGAGCTGCCCAGCAGCCCGCCAGCGCCCCGGCAGCATACTGCGCGGCAAAACCCAGCATAACGCCCGCAAAGCCCGCCGAAACGCAGAACCCCTGCCGCAGCAGCACAGCAAACATCGCGCCCTGACAGCAGTATCCGCCGCCCGGAAGCCGCGCAAACGATAGAATGGCCATCATCGCCGCGCAGAGAATCCGCTGAACCAGCGTACCGCGCATGCGCAGCGTTCGTTCTATCCCGGCCAGAAACCCGCTTCCAATGTTTCCGCCGCGCATCGCTATTGTTTCCTGTGCCAAAGTCCATCCCCGCCTTCGTCGGTTTATGGCTTCATTGTATGGCTTCACGGCGCGCTTCATTGTCGTTTTTCTCTGCGAATCAAGGGAAAACGCTTGACACGATAGCGCACAAAGACCCGATTGAATCGCGTCATCCAATCGGGTCTTTGCGCATATTTTCAATCTTTGGGCATTCCGCGTGTTGTTCTTCGTCCGTTTTTCACGCGTCCGACGCGCGGCTTCAATCCCACTCGTCCTCCTCGTCGTCATCGGTCAAGCCGAGCAGCTTTTTCGCCTCGCTCTCCGGCAAGCCGTTGACGTCGGAAAGGCGCTTGGCGATGGTCTGCGTATGCTGCTGCGCATGATCCAGCTCCTCCGTCGCCTGCCTGAGCTTTTTCTGCGTGCGCCCGAGCAGAGAGGCGAAACCCGCAAAATCCGTGCGGATCGCGCCCAGCAGGTTCATCACTTCCTGCGTGCGCTGCTCAATCGCCAGCGATTTGAAGCCCAACTGCAAGCTGGAAATCAGCGCGGCCAGCGTGGTCGGCCCCGCGATGACCATGCGGCTTTCCTGCTGCACCCGTTCGGACAGCCCCGGAATCCGCAGCACTTCGGCAAAAAGCCCCTCGCTTTGCAGGAAAAGCACAGCGTAATCCGTCGTATAAGGCGGCGCAATCAGCTTTTCGGACATCCTTCTGGCGTGCATGCGGACGGCGGATTCGAGCAGCCCCCGCGCGCTTTCGATATCCGCCCGCGTGCCGTTCTCCTGCGCGACGCACAGCTCATGGTATTCGCGCATCGGCAGGCTGGCGTCAATCGGCAGATACACGGTGTTCTGACCGCTCTGCCCCCGGCATGACGACGACATAATCCGCGACGGGTTCCCCGTTGGGGCGCACCGGCGCATGTTCAGCATACTGTGACGGCGCGAGCATCTGCGATAAAATCGCCCCAAGCTGCGCCTCCCCAATCCTCCAAGCGGCTTTGCCCCGGAAACCATGCGCCCCAGCTCGTCGATGCTCCCGGCGAGGCTCTGCACCGCGCTCAGGCTGGCCGTCACCTGCTCCAGACGCTTTGTCACCACTGAGAAAGACGCTTCCAGCCGCTGATCCACCGTCGCATTCAGCTTTTCATCCACGGTCTGCCGCATCTGTTCTAGCTGCTGCCGGTTCTCCGCGCTGATTTTTCCAGACCGCCTTCAATCGTCTGGCGCATGCGCTCCATGCGCTCCTCGTTGTTGCCCAGCTTTTCTTCCAGCGCCTGATTCACGCCGCCGATTCGCTCTTCATAGGCGCTCAGCCGCCGATCCATCGTCTGGCGGATGTGCTCCATGCGTTCCTCTTCCTGCCTGCCGGCCGCGCGGAGCTGACCGCCCAGCGCGTCCATCTGTCCCTGCTGCGTGCGGGTCATTTCCCCCATCATGCGCATCACGGAATCGTTGACGTTTTGCACGGTTTCGCTCAATTCTTTCCGCGCCTGAGCGCTGTTCTCCCCGTCCGGCCTCATCCGCCTGCGCGAGCTTTTTCCTGAACGGCGGCAGCCATCTCCTTCACCTGTTTTTCGGCCGTGGCAGACCTTCGAAACATCAAAATCAATGTAATCGCCATCATCAGCACCAGCGCCAGACACACCAGCACGACGACGTAAAGTGCCGACTGTTCAGAGAGAAAAACCATGAAGGACACCCGCTTTCTTCCCGGCAGTAGCGCGCGGGAGCTAAATGTGTTATAATCAGCTTGCCCGTTTGGGCAAAGGAGGTAAACCATGGCTCAAAAACGCAGAAAAGAACAGCTTATGAAACGCAGGGAGCGCAGGCTGACCGCGCTTTGCATCGGCGGCGGCATTGGCGCCATGCTGCTGAGCCTTTTCGTCTGCATGATGATTTTCGATATTCGCTCGGATGAAACGCCCGTTTCCGCGCCCGTAACGACCGCGCTGCCGTATGATTCTACGCAGCCCTTTTCCGCAGGCGATCTCACGAGCGTGCAAATGAACGACCTTCGCGCAAACGGCCGCATATCCGTCAGCGACGGCCGCGCGGCGTCAGCATCGGCGATTCGCTCTATACGCTGCTCTCCCGCTACCCGAGCACCTACACCTATTCCGAAACCACAGGCGACCTGACCGGCGAACAATCCAATGAAGAGATGATCCTCTATTGTGCGCAATACTTCGAGAATCAAAACGGCGTGATGACCGCCCTGCCGCCGCGCGGGCTGCTCACCGTCGATTCCGGCGCCATCATCGTGACCCTGATGGCGCCGACCTCCGCCTATCCGGTCGGAACGCTGGAGCAATACAGCCGGTATGAGCACGTCTACTGCATTTACACCGTTTCGCCCGATACCATGACCGTTCAATCCATCGTACTCGGATTGAGCCGATAAAGATGGTTTCATTATAGGAAAGAAACGCCTTGTTGTCAATTCCCCGCGCATAAAGGTCTTTTTTCGTCATGCATCGCTCATGAGAAAAAGACCTTTTTTCATTTCAGCGTCGCTTAAAAGCGCCGCCCGTTTTTTTTCGCAAGTTCCGTCCATGTCATCACTTTCGGCACAGAAAAAGTTTCTTCGTCTCCCGTTGTAATGATCTTCAGTTCACCTGTCTGCGCATCAATGGGGGATCTGCGAGAAGCCGTATGTTTTCAGACCGACCGTTCCTCATTTTCCTGATTTTCCGTTTCAAAAATATCTGCTGTCCTCTGGTTTTCTGTCGTCAAATATCGGCAATCCAGTACCCACGTTTCGGCAGCGCACGCATACTCCGTCATCTCGGATTCGAATAACGTAGATAGCCCAGTCGAAGCGCATAAACCGCCCGAATATTTCCCGCTTCAATTTCCATCTCAATGCGCTTCAGTATTTCTTCAAGCGGCGCAAGCGGGAATATCGTCAATCTCCACCGTGCGAACCCCATTCACACCGATGTGAGCAAAATAATCTGACTCATCTGACGCAGCCATCTCCATAAAAATTTTCGTATTCCAGAACGACCCCTTTCTGTATGGTTTCAAACGCCGTTCTTCCTTATCGTCTTTGTCGGTTTTCGTATAAGGCACGGTAAAATGATTCTCCGCCTGAGATGACGCGATGGCTCCGATCATAAGGGATTCCTTCTATGAGCTGTTCCGCTGTAATCTGATAAAATCCCGTTGAATCGCCATTTCACATCTGCAAATCTGAATCCGTTTGGACGCGATACGAATAGATTGTCCAGGATATATGAAGCTCAAGATATTCTGCCATTTCTCCATGGTCTGCCCAATGGTCCAGTTATTCCCGGAATGTAGCGCAGCCGCATATCCACTTCCAAGGATATTTCCATTCGACGGCCCTCTGCCGACCGTCCGTCGCATATTGTCCCGCTTGAATTGTCACGTCTTTCACGGCTTCATACTTCGTTGTACTGCCGTTTCCGTTTGTCAGAAGCTGAATTTCAACCGTTTGTCCATCAATGTCATACGAGCAGAATATCTCCCCATCTCTTTTTCCCGTTTTCTTCTGAATTTCTCGGATCATTGTCTCATCCCACGGCTTTCGATTCTCCACCGTTACCACCGGGCAGCGTTCCACATCCGGCACAATAATCGGAACATCGACGCTCACTTCGCCGTTTGGCGTGTCATATTTTTCTTTCCATCGCCCCATCTGTTCAACCTGCCCCCGCAGTTCCGAGATGAAACCATCTCTCCTTGCGCCATCGCCAGCGTTGGCATAAGCAGCATCGTGCCAAGCGCCGCAATCCATCGTTTCATCCGAATCCTCCTCGTCGCTTCGTTCTCATGTGTAGCAGAAATTCTCACCGCTTCTTCGTTCGCTTATTAAGACGTAGAAAGCATCGGATTTTATATACCCATTTCCCAATTTTAATTATTCTTTTATATTGGTCTGAATGTGGTGAATTTCGAATGTTTTCATTTATAATATTAAGTGCATGTTGATGCAGCACAAATCTACCGACGTCATTTAGCCAAAGCCCAAGCATACACGTAGCGCGAAGAGCATCGTTCTTCGCACCTTGTGTGCTTATCTGCTGTGGTACCAAGTCGGTACCACATTCTTCATTCCGTCATACCATTCCAGCACCTGCGCCGCCTGCTTCCGCATGACCTGAATTTGCCCCTCTCCAAAGGGTATTGCCCACGGAAGCGCACCGAGAGTATTTGAGCAGATGTACAAAAGCAAGCAGTTTCCAGAATTCCATCGGGATATTGCCGCCAAAGTAGCCATCCACCATACCGGCAGCAAAAGCCGGCGCTGTTTGCGCGCACCAAACAACACGGTTAAATTCTCCCATGGATCGCCAAAATCGTCCCGGTCAAAATCAATGATTGTCAGCACACCGTGGCTGTCGATCATCATATTGCCGATGTGGTAATCGCCGTGCTGATAGCTCTGAGGTCTATCCTTCAGTAGATGCCGATTCCGGGTAAGGTAGGCGAGAAATAAATCCCCACCGCCATCATACTTCAGCTCGCAGTTTTCATACATGGCGATTCTTCTATCAATCTTAGCATTAAAACGAATTTCCCAATCGGGGGCATTCGCCGGAGCCGGAATGGTATGGATTGAAGCCAGTATGCGTCCCGCATCCAGACCATAGCTATACTGCTGCTCGGGGCACATTGCCATCATCGCGTCCTCTGCATCTACGCCATCAATCCAGCTTTGAATAGAGTAAACGCCTTCGTCACAGATTCCAAATTCCACAGGCAGACACATGGGATATCAAGCTGTGAAACTTCACTCATTTTCTCGTATTCCCGGCGCTTGCGTTCCAGTCGATCAATAGACGAAACCCGAAGAAGGTACTTTGTGCCATCAGTGGTAACGGCACAATATTTCTGGTCTCCCGACCAACCTTTGACTATTGGTGATTTGTTTACAATCGACTCCAGAATCATGTATTATTCCCCCGTAAATCCTTCAGCCAAGCGTGTAGTTTGTCCTCTTCGCAGTAGCCAGGTTTTCCCGGCCTGTTGCTTTGTACATCCATCTCACCTCGTTGCTCACGTTTTATAACTGTAGATGAGAAAACAAATAAAGACATCCCGACGTGGTGAATGGTACAACAAAAACTCATCCAACCACCGCTACAAAAGGAGATGTCTCATACCTACAGTGTAAAGCAGTCGGAAGAAATTTGCAAGATCTTAAACACATTGCGGCTCAGGAATTTTTATCCGATGTCTATCTGGAACATGTAAAGACCATGACCCGCTCTGTCTGACGGTTGCAAAGCAAAACTTTTCATGGAATTCAGCAACGTCCTTTACTCTCCCGGTGATATCGTCCCCCTGTTTCGCCCACAGGGCGCGGGGACGATATCCTAACCAAGTACAATGTCGCACATTGGTCGGGATAATCCGGAAACAAAACTTTCGATTGTATGAAAAGAAAGACCCACCACGGGCAGGTCTTTCTTTTCATGGAATCCGGCAACGTCCTACTCTCCCAGTGTTCCCCATGCGCTGGATCCGCCACCGGCGGCGCAGGGGGAACCTAACCAAGTACAATGTCGCACATTGGTCGGGATAATCCGGAAAACAAAACTTTCCGATTATATGAAAAAGAAAAGACCCACCCTCACGGGCAGGTCTTTCTTTTCATGGAATCCGGCAACGTCCTACTCTCCCAGGTCGTCTCCAACCAAGTACCATCGGCGCTGAAAGGCTTAACTTCTGTGTTCGGTATGGGAACAGGTGGATCCCTTTCGCCATTGTCACCGGAAAACTGTGAAGGGTTTGTGCAGTCCTTCGTCTTCTTGGTTTCCGCTCCGTCACTTCATAACCGGAACTTCCATCTTGGAGACTTTCCGCACATCTCGCGCTTCATCTTCTATTGCGCGTACCCTGAAAACCGCACATCCAGATTGCTTACATCTCGTATAACCAGTTTCCAATTTTCCCTTTGGTCTCAACTCAATTCTTTTAGATCAAGTCCTCGACCGATTAGTATCATCAAGCTCCAAATGTTACCACTCTTTCACCGATGACCTATCACCTGGTAGTCTTCCAGGGGTCTTACTTCTTTCGAATGGGACACTTATTCTTGAGGTGGGCTTCACGCTTAGATGCCTTCAGCGTTTATCCCGTCCGCATTTCGCTTCCCTGCTGTGCCGTTGGCACGACAACAGTTGCACCAGTGATTCATTCACGGATGACGGAACATTACTTCCGCCGGGTTTCCCCATTCAGATATCCACGGATCAAAGCCTGCTTGCGGCTCCCCGTGGCTTTTCGCAGCTTACCACGTCTTTCTTCGGCGTCCAGTGCCATGGCATCCACCCTGCGCCCTTCATAACTTGATCGTCATGATTGAGTAGCTGTCAAAGTTTTACTTTGATTGCTTATCCTGAGACCAACTGCAAAATTGTCGCATTTCTGCGCTCATATGTTCCTTAGAACACATTCGCAACTGGTTTCTTTACAAGATGTTTTTCCATCTGGCTGTGCAGTTTTCAAGGTACTATCAAGAATCCTTCGATCCCTGAAAACGATACATCTTCAAGAAGAACTTTTCAGTCAACGCCGGATTCTTCATCCGGACTTTTTTCTCTTTTACACCTTCCGGTGTATCGACCTGAGATGAAGCGATCCGATTTCTCTTCTCGCTTTCTCCCTAGAAAGGAGGTGATCCAGCCGCACCTTCCGATACGGCTACCTTGTTACGACTTCACCCCAGTCATCGGTCTCACCTTCGACAGCTGGCTCCTTTCGGTTACCTCACTGGCTTCGGGCGCTCCCAACTCCCATGGTGTGACGGGCGGTGTGTACAAGGCCCGGGAACGTATTCACCGCGGCATGCTGATCCGCGATTACTAGCAACTCCAACTTCATGTGGGCGGGTTGCAGCCCACAATCTGAACTGAGAGTACTTTTCTGAGTTTGGCTCCACCTTGCGGTCTCGCGTCTCTTTGTTGTACCCATTGTAGCACGTGTGTAGCCCAGGTCGTAAGGGGCATGATGATTTGACGTCGTCCCCACCTTCCTCCGAGTTGTCCCCGGCGGTCTCGTCTGAGTCCTCAGCACTACCTGTTAGTAACGGACGATAAGGGTTGCGCTCGTTGCGGGACTTAACCCAACATCTCACGACACGAGCTGACGACAACCATGCACCACCTGTCTCGTATTGAGCAAGCTCACACCGCATCTCTGCGGCTTTACACGGATGTCAAGACCTGGTAAGGTTCTTCGCGTTGCTTCGAATTAAACCACATGCTCCGCTGCTTGTGCGGGCCCCCGTCAATTCCTTTGAGTTTCAACCTTGCGGCCGTACTCCCCAGGCGGAATGCTTATTGTGTTTACTGCGGCACAGAAGGGGTCGATACCCCCTACACCTAGCATTCATCGTTTACCGCGTGGACTACCAGGGTATCTAATCCTGTTTGCTCCCCACGCTTTCGCGCCTCAGCGTCAGTTTCAGTCCAGAAAGCCGCCTTCGCCACTGGTGTTCCTACCGATCTCTACGCATTTCACCGCTACACCGGTAATTCCGCTTTCCTCTCCTGCACTCCAGCCCACCAGTATCCAAAGCACTTCCCACCTTGAAAGCAGGACTTCTCCCCATCTCTACGCATTTCACCGCTACACGGGGAATTCCGCCTGCCTCTACTTCACTCAAGCCCTACAGTTTCAAATGCAGTTTATGGGTTGAGCCCGGGGATTTCACATTCAACTTGCAAGGCCGCCTACACGCCCTTTACGCCCAGTCATTCCGGACAACGCTTTCTGCCCCTACGTATTACCCGCGGCTGCTGGCACGTAGTTAACCGGGCTTATTCTCCCATGGTACCGTCACTTTTTTTTCCCATGGGAAAGAAGTTTACAACTGAAACCTTCTTCACGCGGCGTTGCTG
>VOFE01000426.1_pt1 | contig 17874 bp, 34 predicted proteins | sample 5384071 | NCBI WGS metagenome assembly VOFE01 (sample SAMN12384724, study PRJNA508395) | human gut metagenome | isolation source: healthy gut D | host: Homo sapiens
ATCGCAGAAGCGCTGCGCCGTGGAATCTCCGCGGAGGAGATCCATGATATCACGAAAGTAGATATCTGGTTTATTGACAAGATCAACAATATTGTACAGGAAGAAAAATTACTGCGTGAGACACCTGAGATCACTAAGGAAATGATGCAGGAAGCAAAGCGCATGGAGTTTCCGGACAAGGTAATCGCACAGATTACAGGCAAGAAGGAAAAGGAAATCAAGGTCGCTATGGCTATGGTATCCATGCATCCTACAAGATCGTAGATACCTGTGCGGCTGAGTTTGAAGCAGAGACACCATATTATTATTCCTGCTACGATGGCGAATCCGAAGTCGAGGTGGATGAGAATAAGAAGAAGATCATGGTGCTTGGTTCCGGTCCGATCCGTATCGGACAGGGTATCGAGTTTGACTACTGCTCGGTACACAGTACGTGGACCTTGAAGAACAAGGGCTATGAGACCATTATTGTAAATAATAATCCGGAGACAGTCAGTACAGACTTCGATATTGCAGATCGTCTGTATTTCGAGCCACTGACGGCAGAAGATGTAGAGTCTATCGTAAATATCGAGAAACCGGATGGCGCGGTTGTACAGTTCGGTGGTCAGACAGCCATCAAGTTGACGGAGGCGCTTTTGGAGATGGGCGTGCCAATCCTTGGTACAAGTGCTGAAAATGTCGATGCGGCCGAAGACCGAGAACTGTTCGATGAGATTCTGGAGAAATGCTGTATCCCAAGAGCTGCCGGTAAGACTGTATTTACAGCAAAGGAAGCATTAGAAGCTGCCAATGAGCTGGGTTATCCTGTTCTGGTTCGTCCTTCCTATGTATTATCTTGCAGATAAAAACAAAATATATATAATTCAGAGAATTGTTGGAAACAAAGATATGGTACACAGGCTTCAAAGTCTTGGATTTGTTGTGGGTAGTAAGATAAGTGTACTATCTGAAATCAATGGAAATTATGTAGTAGTTATTAAGGATATTAAAATAGGGCTTGCTAAGGAGTATGTTAAGCGTATTATAGTTGCCTGATGTAAAGGAGAGAATTATGTCTAATAGGAAATATATTAAAAGCTTACTCCTTGAATGAGTGTCATGATGACTATATTGATAGCTATACAGATATATATTACTGTTTATGTGCTAAAACATAACGAAATGCTTCCGAGGATTCTTTCGTGTACAGCACTGATTCTTGATATAATCATACTTGCTGTATTCTTTGTCAGTTCAAGGATAAACGCAGATGTTGACAGTATGGCTTATACAGATGTAACAGGGATTAATAACAAGCTGGCATACCAGAATCATATAAACAGACTTAATAATGCAGATGATACTTTTTAGTGGGAGTTATAATGCTTGATCTTAATAATCTGAAAAGAGTTAATGATACTCTTGGACACGAGATGGGGGACAGATATATTGAGAGCTTTTCAGCTATACTTGCAGGCATGCAGAATGAACGTATTAGTGCGTACCGTATAGGTGGTGATGAATTCTGCGTTATTCTGGAGAAGACAAATGCAGTAGAGATACACCAGATTCTGGATAGTCTTGAAAGAAAAATAAATGTTTACAATGAAAAAAACAATATTAAGATTTCATATGCCAAGGGATGTGAAATAAGCACAAGAGAGCATTATTATCTTATGGAAGAGCTTACTAAGCGTGCAGACAGCCGCATGTACGAAAACCAGCGGTTAATGAAGGAGAAAAAGATTGGATGGCAGAAGGTTAAACGTATGATAACAGGAATTGTAGTAGCATTATTATTAGCAGTAATAGTGTTTCAGTATATGACTATAAAAATAGACAAGGATAAAAGACATGAGGCCGGACATGATAAGCTTACTGGATTATGCAATCCCGAGCATCTTATGCAGAAAATGAAAGAACTGCCAGATAAGAAAAAGAACAGACTTATCATTTATTCAGATATAGCAGAATTCAAGCTTATTAATGAAATATTTGGAATAGAAAAAGGTAATGAAATATTGCTTAAGCAGGCAGATATAATAAAAAACATGCGGTAGATGGATATTTATACGGAAGAGTTGGTGAAGATCATTTCGTAGTGATTGCAGATGAAGCTACATTTAATGAAGAACATCTTTATGAATGCAGGGAGACATTACAGAATGTGCTTTCTGATTCAGTATATAATGTCAGAGTCTGTTTTGGGATATACAGGACTGATAATATGAATGAATCATTATCATTTATGTGTGACAAGGCTTCATTTGCAGTAGCCTCGATTAAGGATGATACACATAGCTTTATTGCTTATTATGATGACACAATGCTTGAAGCTGCTATTAAATATAAGACAATAGTTGATGAATTTGATGATGCTATAAAAGCCGGTGAGTTCAAGATGTATCTTCAGCCACAGATTTCTGCAAAAACAAGGAGGCTTACAGGTGCAGAAGCTTTAGTAAGAAGAATAAAGCCAGATGGAACGATTATTTCACCAATAGACTTTATACCTGTATATGAGAAGTCTGGGCTCATAAGCAGACTTGACAGATATATCTGGGAGCAGGCAGCGGCTAAGTTAGGAGAGTGGAAGAAAGCTGGTATCAATATGAGCATATCGGTAAATATATCTCCTAAGGATTTTTATTATATTGATATATTTAACACATTTGCAGGTCTTATAAAGAAATATGATATAGAACCATCTAATCTAAAAATTGAAATCACAGAAACTACGATTATGTCAGATGTACCTAATCTGATGGGAGAGCTGGAAGAACTAAGAAAAGCAGGATTCACACTTGAAATGGATGATTTTGGAAGCGGTTATTCATCGCTTAATACATTAAAGGATATTAATGTTGATGTATTAAAGGTTGATATGGGCTTTATAAAAGAGACTAAGAATGTTAAGAAAAGCCGCATAATACTTGCTTCTGTGATAAAAATGGCAAAGGAGCTTAATCTTTTGATTATTACAGAGGGGGTTGAAACAGAAGAGCAGGTTGATAATCTGACAAAGCTGGGATGTGATGTATTTCAGGGGTATTATTTTTCTAAAGCTATTGATGTTAACGAGTTTGAAAAGAGATATCTATATAGGAAAAAAGCTGGGTGAATATAATTATAAAACATATATTATTCTGGAATTACACAGATAAAGTAAAGTCATAACATAAAGAGAAAGACAGATAAAGCCAGATAGATGTGAGGATGTGGGAGAAAATCCTGCGTCCTTTTTGTCGCTTTACATCATTGGTGCAATCGGTGAAGCAAGTGAACCAAAGTGTATTAAAGCAGAATGTGACAACAAACAAGCATCTGGCAAAGGCAGTTATTCGACAAAGAGTCATTCTTCTAGCAATAAGAGCAATCCATATGCTTCTTATGATAGCGGATATGATTCTATCTATGATGATGGAGATTATGACTGGGACAGATATCAGAAAGATAAGGACTATGCTGATGGTGTAGATGATGCGATGGAAGAGCTTGATGAGGACTGGTAAGTATGGCAGGTAACTGGAAAGAACCGGAGTTTGATTTTTCAGAGCGTTCAGATAGAGTGACATTAAAACTGGAAGTTGGATAGGTTGTTTATATTCCGGGTGCGGCAGATATTAGAAATGAAAATACAGACCAAGCGGAACTAAAGTCAATGTCGAAAGAAGAAAGAATATTAGAGTATATCAGACAGAATGGAAATATTTCAACGCAGAAGGTTATGGATTTGTGCAATTACAAGTCTAGAACAGGTGCAAGAAATTTATTAGAGAAATTAATAAAATCCGGCAAGATTGAAAAAGTTGGAGAGAATACAAATACCATTTATACAATATTGGAATAGAGATAGTGGTCAGTGCTGGTCATTTTTATTTAAAAGTGACCAGTAGGTGGTCACTAATATATGATAAGTGACCAGTAGTGACCAGTAAATGACCAATAGTATCCGATAAGTGTCCGATTAGTGACCACCTATCGGACATTCGTAATCACTAGATTAAATAAAATGAATTTATGCAGACCGTCTGCACAAATTGGATTAGGAGCATATATATGGATTTACAAAACATACAAGACCAATTAAATACTGAGTTTGCCAAGGACAGCACGAAGTATATCATGCGTCACAGATATAAGAGATAAGAATGAATTTGAAGGTGAAATCGTGAAAACTCATAAATATTGGGCAGTGGGTGCATTAGCATGTATATTTCGGTCAAAGGTGCAGTTAAGAAAAGTGAAGAAGTAGAAAAAAATTAGAATATTTATGCAATTTGGTAACATATGTTACGGAATATGGTTTGCCTAAATACTATAATACATACATAAGATAAATAAAACAGAATCTGAAAGGAGATTTTTATTATGAAGAAATATGTATGTGGACCATGTGGTTATGTGTACGATCCAGAGGTAGGAGATCCAGATGGAGGAATTGCACCTGGAACACCATTTGAAGATATTCCAGATGATTGGGTATGTCCAATCTGTGGATTGGGTAAAGATGTTTTTGAAGAACTAAGCGAATAAGAAGACTAGTTTATTCGATATAGAGTAAAGCCTCAGCATCAAGAATTTTGATTGATTTCCTTGAAGACAGATGAATAAATCCGTCCTCCTGAAGTGATAAAAGCGTCCTTGAAAGGGAAGGTCTGGTTGTATTCAGATACAGAGCCAGTTCTTCTCTATTCATGGATAATGATACAAGATTGTTGTTATCTGCATGCTCTAATAGGTATGTGGCAATGCGCTGTTTGAGATTACCGCTGGTAAGGACTTCAAGCTGTTGGTTATTTTCATCAGTTCTTTTGGCAAAGAGTTCCAGCATATTAAAAACTACTTTGCTGTGATGAGAGCAGTTTTTTTCACACCTGCCACCAAAGAAGTCCTTTGCAATCTCAAGAAGCTTTACATCAGTTTTTGCTTTTGCATATCCCCTATAACGCTCTTTCTTAAGAAAAAGTTCAACTTCGCCAAAATCTTCCCTTCGGAAATGTTGGTAATACGAAGAACTTTACCATTAACATTGATGGAGCCAAGTTCTACTTCACCATTGAGAATGAGGTAGAGCTTATTGGGAACATCACCCTGAAAGAATATATAATCGTTTTTCTTATATTCATGAATGACGGACTGAGTACAAACGAGACTTTTCTTAAATTCAGCGTCATCCAGATTATGGAAAATAGACAGGTCTTTGATTTGCATATAAGTACCAGCTTTCTATTATAGTAACATTTATTTTAACATATATGAGGTGGATTGTAAGGAGGTTTTTATGACAGTAATTACATTTGATGATAATTTAATAACAGGCAATAAGACAATAGACGAGCAGCATAAGGAGCTGATTGATCGTATTCAGCAGTTTGTGAGTGCATGTGAATCAGAAGATGCAAGAGTAAAGGCAATTAAAATGCTTGATTATCTTGATGAATATACAGAATTTCATTTCAAAGAAGAAGAAAACTGCAGAAAGACGTTGATTACCCAGGCTTGGAGGAACATATAAAGAAGCATGAGGAGTTCAGGCATACTATTAAGGAACTCTATGATTATCTGGATGAAAATGAGGGACCAGATGAAAAGTTTATGGAGCAGGTAAAATCAATGTTATTGACTGGCTGTTTGGTCATATCAAGACATTTGACAGATCTGTAGCTGAATATATAAATATATATGATAATCCTGAAAGATTATAGAACTGTTTGTTACGCAATTATATTTTAATAAAGTATGCCCCAGTCAGACAAAATAACTGGCTGGGGCAATCAATAATCTTTAACTTAAAAAGATATTTCATTATTGATGAAAATTATAGTATCACCAGCACAGAACATAGCGAGAATTAATTCTATGAATCTGTATAAACTACTTACACCTACTGTTTTGGTTATGTATTCAGAGACGAAATTTCGTCAGGTAATGAATACATATTTGAAAGAATTGTAGAATAACAAAAGGAAGGGATGAGTGAATGAATAAGAAAAAATCAAATTCAAAAAAGGCAGTTATGATAGGCTGCGGATTCGTAGGCTCAGCATCTGTATTTGCGCTTATGCAGAGTGGATTATTCACTGAAATTGCCTTGATAGATGCGGATAAGAATAAGGCAGAGGGAGAGGCTATGGATATCAGTCATGGAATACCATTTGCCAGCCCAATGAAAATATATGCTGGTGATTATGATGATGTGGCAGATGCTGCAATTGTAATTATATCAGCAGGTGCAGGGCAAAAGCCAGGAGAAACAAGACTTGATCTGGTAAATAAGAATGTGGCAATATTTAAGTCCATTATTCCGGAAATTACCAAAAGAGATTTTGGAGGAATCCTTCTGGTTGTAGCAAATCCTGTGGATATTCTGACACAGGTTGCAATCAAACTGTCAGGACTTCCGGAGGAAAGAGTTATCGGCTCAGGAACAGTTCTTGACAGTGCAAGACTTAGAAGCAAGCTTGGACAGCATTTATCAGTGGACAGCCGAAGTGTGCATGCATTTATAGTAGGAGAGCATGGAGACAGTGAAGTTGTGGCATGGTCATCTGCCAATGTATCCGGTGTTCCGCTTAGTGACATGTGTGAGATGAGAGGACATTATAACCATAAGGAAAACACGAAGGAAATCGCAGATGCTGTCAAAAACAGTGCCTATGAGATTATCAATAAGAAGCATGCGACATATTATGGAATTGCAATGTCAGTAAAACGTATCTGTGAAGTAATTATGCGTGACGAAAAATCAATACTTCCTGTATCGCACATGATACATGGAGTATATGAGATTGATGATGTTGTATTAAGTATGCCTGTTAATGTTGGTGCAGACGGAATTGAATCTGATATACCGATTAATCTTAGTGGAGAAGAAGCATTGAAGCTAAAAGAATCAGCAGACGCATTAAAGAATATAATTGAAACATTAGAGCTGTAGTAAGAGTAGATAATATACCAGCTTATGTGTAGATTGGAGGAAACGTTATGTTAGAAGTAGGAACAAAGGCACCGGATTTTGAATTACCAGATCAGAATGAAGAATTGCATAAATTAAGCGAATATCTTGGAAAGAAGGTAATTCTGTATTTTTATCCAAAGGATAATACATCTGGGTGTACAAAACAGGCTTGTGGTTTCTCAGAAAGATATCCGCAGATTTGCGAAAAGGGAGCTGTTGTACTCGGGGTGAGCAAGGATTCTGTTGCATCCCACAAGAAGTTTGAGGAAAAATATGGACTTGCATTTACACTTTTTATCTGACACTGAGCGCAAAGTGATTGAAGCTTATGATGTATGGAAAGAAAAGAAGAATTATGGAAAAGTGTCAATGGGAGTTGTCAGAACAACATATCTTATTGATGAGAATGGTATCATAATAAAGGCAAATGACAAAGTAAAAGCTGCAGATGATCCGGAAAAAATGTTACAGGAATTAAGCTGATGAAGATAATATTATCACCTGCAAAGAAGATGAAAGTGGATACTGACAGCATAGATACCATGAGTAGTCCGGTATTTTTAGAGAAAACAGAAGAAATTCTTGGGTGGATGCAGGGAAGAACGGAAGAAGAATTAAAGAAATTGTGGAAATGCAATGATAAAATTACGACAGAGAATATTGAACGGATTAAGACAATGAATTTTCAAAAGCAATTTTTACTCCGGCAGTATTGGCATATGAAGGGATTGCTTATCAATATATGGCACCAGCTGTATTTGAAGATGGGCATTTTGATTATGTGCAGGAACACCTGAGGATATTATCAGCATTTTATGGAGTATTAAACCTATGGATGGTATCACACCATATAGGCTTGAAATGCAGGCAAAGGCAGCGATAGGTGATTCCACGAATCTGTATGATTTCTGGGGAGATAATTTGTATTGGGAAGTTATAGATGACAGCAGGATTATTATTAATCTGGCTTCAAAAGAATACTCTAAATGTATTGAAAAATATCTGACACCTGATGACAGGTATATAACTATTTCATTTTGTGAGCAGTCTGGTGGCAGGCTTATCACAAAAGGCACATATGCCAAGATGGCTCGTGGTGAAATGGTACGATATATGGCAGAAAATCATATTGAAAATCCAGATGACATTAAGGAATTTGACCATCTTGGATATGTGTTCAGAGATGATATATCATCGGATAGAGAATATATATTTGAAAGAAAAACTGTAAAATAAAAACATGGTTGATTACTGGATAAGATAATTGCGAAGGATAGAACAGGAGCAATAAGGGGAAGAAAAATTTTTGAAGTATAAAGTTACGGAGGAAACAGAAATTGAATACAAAGAAAAAAATGACTGATTCCACTTGGAATGTGGCTTGTATTTGAAATTGTTGCAGTTACATTATGGTTGACCAAGGATAATCTGTTTTATCTTCTGAATTTCAGTTATATAGGCTCGGCAATAGCGTTAGGGCTGTTACTTTTTCAGTTAAACTATAGACATGCCAGAAGAATCGGTTTTATTCGATATATCACCTTTACCGCATCACTTGTTTTTGTGGGAGCACTGTTTTTATGCCATGTGGAGAATATCGAGCAAATTATGTTCTGGGCATTTCTTGTTGGCAATATCCTGTATTATGCCATTGAATCATTCTGGCATTTGCGTTTTCGGGATAATAGGGCATTCTGTAAATATATCTGCCCAATTACCGTATTCTTAAAGCCTATGAGTTATTTTAGCCTACTTCGTGTGAAGTGTGATAAGGAAAGATGTGTTTCCTGTGGAAAGCAAGCGAGTATGTCCGATGAATGTTGATGTAACAGATAATTCCCGTAAAAGAGAAAATGGAACAGAGTGTATTCTGTGTATGGAATGCGTCAAAGCATGTCCTAAGAAGCGCATTATAGTGACTAAAAATATGTATGTACAGGAGACTCTATAAGAGCTGGTGGCATCTACCCAGCTCAATCGTATGGAATTATATTGATAGTTATCGGTATAATATTGGCTGCTCTTCATTTTATTGTGGCTGGAGATGGTATCAGAGATTTATCCTGATAGTGTTCGGCCACTTCCGACCACCACGTAACAACATTTTCTATATTTTTATCACTTGGGTCATTTTTGAATGCATCCGCCTGATAAGCTATAATGGGAATAATTCCATTATCAAGGCAGTCCCGAATCTGCCGGTCAAGTCCCTCCAACAGTTCTTGGTCCACTTTGTCCGCAATACGGATTCTTACATGCGAAATCCCCGCCGCCGCAAAAATCCACAGCCGACTGTCTGGTATAGTATTTGCGCCCCTGATTTGTTTTTGACCAATCCACATCCATTCCCTTCCCAGAAGCGGTTTTATACCCTCAAAGAGAAGGTGTTTTTCTTGTAAGAGAGTACACCTTCTTTTTGTAATTTACTCAATTCACTAGATAGAGCACTTCGGTCTGCATTCAGATAATCTGCCAGCCCTTGTCTATCGTAAGGGATTGTAAATGTGTTAGAGCCAGCGTGCATAGATTCGCTAGACAAGTAATTAAGTATCTTGTCACGTAAATTTTTCTTAGAAACATGATCTATTTTGTTCATCAATCTTACATTTTTTCGTGCTATTATCTCTAAAAAGGTTATGAATCAATCTTGTATGGAAACTACAAGATGAAGAACAGGTTGTAACAATATGATTTATATTGAAAAGCATGACAGTGAGATTTTCATTAGCAATAACACTGATTTGAGCAGGAACACTGCTGATGCAGGCATAGCTTTCGCCATAGAGCATTCCTGATGATAGCTCTGTAATAATATTGCGATTTCCCCAAACATCATCATTTATTATGAGAGCCTGACCAGATAGAATCATGCCGATAGTTTGTATCTTATCTCCACTTCTTAACAGATATTCGCCTTTTGAATAATTTTTAATGCTGACAGATAGACATTTAAGCATTGGAAGAATTTCTGCTTCTGAAATTCCTTGAAACAAAGGTGTATTCTTTAAAATGTTAATATATTTTTCCATGAGATTTTTCATCCTTCTTTTTTATCTTTTCCTTAGTATATCACAAAAGTTGAAAATAATACGAAAATGTTGCCTAGACAACAGAATGATTAATGTAAGTTTGATATAGTTCCATTAAGCAACAAAAAAGATGATGAATAAAGCAATAGAAAAGGAGAAGAACATGGAAAATAAGATGTTTTGTTATCAATGTGAACAGACAGCAGGATGCACAGGATGTACCGGAAATACAGGAGTATGCGGAAAGTCTGCCAATACTGCAAGATTACAGGATGAGCTTACAGGAGCATTAATTGGACTTGCTCGTGCAACTGAGGGTAATGAGCAGCTTTTGTAACTGAAGAGATGAATCAATTAGTTCTTGAGGGATTATTTACAACTATTACAAATGTAAACTTTAATGATGAAACATTAAAGCTTTTAATTGATAAGATAGAAGATACAAAAAGAAATTAGTACCAAATTGCTTTACATGCTCTGACTCATGTGGAAGAAACAATAATTTTGATATGAGTACTCTCTGGACTACTGATGAAGATATTCGTTCATTAAAATCCTTAATACTTTTTGGAATTCGTGGAATGGCTGCATATGCATATCATGCAAGTGTTTGGATATACCGATGAAACAATCAGCAAATTCTTCTATAAGGCACTTTTTGCAATCGGAATGAAAGATTGGGGAATGGATAAACTACTTCCTATCGTATTAGAGGTTGGAAAAGTTAATTTAAGATGTATGGAGCTTTTAGATCAAGCAAATACTACAACTTATGGAACTCCTGTACCAACAACGTTACACTTACAATAGAAAAGGACCATTTATTATTATTACAGGTCATGATTTAAAAGATTTACAACTTTTATTAGAGCAGACAAAAAGATAAGGGAATCAATATCTATACACATGGTGAAATGCTTCCAGCACATGCATATCCAGAACTCAAGAAGTACTCTCATCTAAAGGGAAACTTTGGTACTGCATGGCAGAATCAGCAGAAAGAGTTTGATAATATTCCTGGAGCAATTCTATACAACGAACTGTCTTGATGCCTGTAAAACCAAGCTATGCTGACAGAGTATTTACAACAGAAGTTGTATCTTTCCCGGGTGCTGTACACATTGACGAGAAGAAAGACTTCACACCAGTTATTGAAAAAGCACTCGTCTTAGGTGGATATACCAAAGATCAGCATATGACTGGAATTAATGGTGGAATACAGGTAACAACTGGTTTTCTCACATGGAACTGTATTATCCTGTAGCAGATCAGGTGATTGAAGCGGTAAAAGAATGGAGATCATTAAACATTTCTTCTTGGTTGGTGGATGTGATGGAGCCAGACGTAGGAAGAAATTACTACACAGAGTTTGTAAAACAGTCTCCTGCAGACAGCATTATTTTGACGCTTGCATGTGGAAAATACAGATTCAATGATTTAGATTTAGGAACAATCGGAGGACTTCCAAGAATCATGGATATGGGACAGTGTAATGATGCTTATAGTGCAATCAAGGTCGCAATCGCTTTAGCAGAAGCATTTGAATGTGATGTGAATGAACTTCCGCTTTCGATGGTCCTTTCATGGTACGAGCAGAAGGCTGTATGTATTTTACTTACGCTTCTTTATCTTGGAATAAAGAACATTCACATAGGACCAACATTACCAACATTCATTTCGCCAAATGTGCTGAATTTCCTGGTAGAGAATTATGGGCTTTCTCCAATTAGTACACCTGAAGAGGATATAAAAAGTTATTAAATAAATAATCATGGGGAACCAAACAAAATAGGTGAAAGGTGGTAAAATATTATGAATAAAAAAATGAATTTAAACTGGTCGGTGGATGAAATTACTGGTAATATGCCAGATATTTCTTCTATGAGAAGCAAAGAATTTCAAGTCAAAGAGACTAGCAATACAGAATTGCTGAAGGATTATTTAAAGAGACTTGGAAATGGAGAAGATTTAGAAAGTGTTAAAAAAGATTTTGTTCAAAATTTTTCTGATGTAGAAGCTTCTGAAATCATGAAGGCAGAGCAGGAACTTATAAAAGAGGGAACACCTATTACAGAGGTGCAGAAACTGTGTGATGTGCAGTGCATTGTTTCATGGCTTAACTAAAGAAGAAAAAATAGCAAATGCTGAAAAGGCAGTCGAAGAATCTTTAAAAAAAGAAGAAAGATCCGAAATGAAAATTATGCCGGATGCGTATGTCAGAAAACATGAGCTTGCAAAAGCACTCAGAGAAACAAAGGGCATCCTCTTTATTCTTTTACAGAAGAAAATGAGAAGTTTAGTAAAAAATATCAGATATTAGAGGTGCACTAGAAAAGGGCGAAGATGTAAGCAAAAAAAATATCAGATTTTAGACAAATAGCAATACACTATGCAAAAAGGGTGATTTGATTTATCCACTCCTTAAAGTTCGCTATGAAATTTCAGGGCCATCGGATGTTATGTGGACTGTTGATGATGAAATCAGAGATGAATTAGCAGCAATAGATAAAGAAAGCAATCATGACGAAGAATGGATTAATAGAGTACAGGCTGTTTTAACAAGAGCGGATGAAATGATTTATAAAGAGAATAATATATTGTTCCCTATCTGCGCAGTGAATTTTACAGTCGAAGAATGGTATGGAATCTATGAAGATGCCAAAGACTATGCATTAGTGTATGGCATTGAGAATAGATGGGAAGAAGCAGAAAAATATGTGCAGGATAAAAAGAATCGTCATAAGGCGGCTATTAATGAAGGTGAAATAGTAATGGGAGGTGGACATATGAGTGTAGCACAGCTGGAAGCTATGCTTAATACATTGCCTATCGAGATTACATTTGTGGATGATAATAATATCAATCGTTTCTTTAACGAAGGAGCGAAAGTGTTCAAACGACCTGGTATGGCAATTGACAGAGAAGTATTCTCTTGTCATCCGCCTAAGATAGAGCCAATGGTTCGTTCCATTATAGAAAGTTTTAAAAATCATACTAGGGATAGCGTTCTGGTCTGGATGGAAAAGCAAGGAAAACCATTTTTAGTAACTTATTATGCAGTGAGAGACAAAAGGTATTTATCTTGGAACTGTAGAAGTGGTACAGGATATGCAGTTTGCAAAAGAGCACTTTACAAGCATTTGAGGCTAAGTATATTATCAAAAATAATGTTATTCCAATGTATATATTGTATGTAGAGAAGACTAATATGATGTAACGCTTTCCTTGACCTTATATAGATTATTAGGTATAATTTATAAGTATATTTAAAAAAAAGGGAAGGTTATGAAATGAACGAAAATCGTAATTCATTCAAGGGCTCTATAGGGTTCGTCCTTGCGGCAGCGGGTAGTGCTGTAGGACTTGGTAACATATGGAGATTTCCTTACTTGGCAGCTAAAGATGGAGGCGGATTATTCCTCGTTATTTACATTGTTTTAGCATTAACATTTGGTTTTACTCTACTCACAACAGAAATTGCTATTGGACGAAAGACAAAGCAGAGTCCGCTTACAGCTTACAGCAAGTTAAAAGTAAGTGGGAAGCCACTGGGTATTATTGCGTGTATTGTACCTATAATGATATTTCCATACTATGTAACAATCGGTGGATGGGTACTTAAGTATCTTCTTGTTTATATTACGGGTAATGGACATGCACAGCACACTGGGACGGATATTTCTCAGGATTTATCGGTCAGACAGCAGAGCCAATCATAATGATGCTTGTGTTTACAATAATTGTTGCATTTATTATATTCCGTGGTGTTAACAGTGGTATTGAATCATCATCAAAGATTATCATGCCATTACTTATTGTGCTTGTTCTTGGTGTATCTGTATATTCACTTACAATTTCATATACAGACATTGATGGCACAACAAGAACAGGTTTACAGGGATTAGGTGCTTATGTAATTCCTAACATGAAAGGAATTACTGTTAAGCAGTTCTGTACAGTTCTTATGGACGCAATGGGACAGCTTTTCTACAGTTTAAGTGTTGCTATGGGTATTATGATTGCATATGGTTCATATGTAAGTGATGATGCTAACCTTGGAAAATCAATTAATCAGATTGAGATTTTTGATACGGTTGTTGCGTTCCTTGCAGGTGCAATGATTATTCCGGCTGTATTTGTATTCATGGGAAGAGACGGAATGACAGCATCAGGTCCAAGTCTTATGTTTGTTTCGCTTCCTAAGGTATTTGATTCTATGGGATTTGCAGGAAATGTAGTTGGTGCAATATTCTTTGCAATGGTATTCTTTGCGCCCTTACAAGTGCAGTTTCAATTATGGAAGCTATTGTTTCAAGTTTTATGGATGAGTTTAAGTTAAAAGAAACAAGGCTACAGCAATAGAGACCGTAATTGGTATAGCTGTTGCAGTTATCGTATGTTTAGGATATAATAAACTGTTATTTGATATTAAGCTTCCAAACGGAGTACATGCGCAGGTGCTTGATATTATGGATTATGTCAGCAATAATGTACTTATGCCAATAGTTTCTATAGGAACATGTATCCTTATAGGATGGATACTTAAGCCAAAGACTGTTATAGATGAAGTAGAAAACAGGATTAAGATGGGAAGAAAGTGGCTTTATACTGTTATGGTAAAGTGGATTGCTCCAATTCTTTATTCCTTCTCCTTCTTAAATCGCTTGGAATTCTTACTATAATCTGAGAAGTAAGATGTTACGGCAGAGGTTAACAAGAGGTTTTATGTATGATTAATAAAAAAATGTTGTATAATCGCAATGGTTTCACTTATGTCAATTCTGACACTGACAGGATGCAGCACAATGTTAAAGAATCCGATGAAATATATTCTTTCGCAGGACGAAACCAACAGGATAATGCAGATAAAGATAATGAGACAACATCAGAAACTGTAGACGATAACAAAGATGACAGTAACAGTGAGCCTGATATACGTGTATATGGAACAGAAGATAATACAGATTATTCCATCGATGGAATGCTGGCAATAGCTAAAGACATTAATTCAGATATGAATAATAAAAGATGTTAAAGGAGTTGTTCTTGTTCTCAATAAGAAATACTCAGAAGATGTCAGATATTTTCTGTCGCTTACAGTTAAGGATGATAAACCTCTTGTGATAATACCATATGATTATAACAACGGCAGTCCGGATTATAAGGTAGCGCAGGCAAAGAAGTATATTGATAAAGAACTTGATAAGACAGATAATGCCGATAATCAGTTACCAGAAGGATTTTTGGTTAATGTTAATGATTATATGATATTTGATATCGCGGACACTAAGAGATTGAGACAACATAGATATTGTATATGATTATGTTGGAATTGATGCAGATGCATTATATAAGAAAATGTATCTTAATGATGCTATAGTTATAGTTTCTTCAACTGCTGATGGAGAACTTTCAGAAGAACTTTCAGAAGCTGTATCAGGAAAGAATGCGGGTATTGTAGTAGTATCATGTAGTGAAGATGCATATATGAAAGGTGATTTTGCAAACTGTGGAGATAGTATCTTCTATACAGACATATCGCCTACTAAAGCGAGAATTATGCTGGCATTATTGATAGATAATAATAGTGATTCAGACACATTTAAAAATGCTTTTACCAGGAGGAGAGTTTAATGGATTCAATTAAAGCACAGGACATTATAAGACACATTTTTAAGGATGAAGACAAGGGGTGTTGGCGTATGTAACCGGACTTTCAATTACAGACGGAGTAGAAGTTCTTACTAAAGTTCTTCCAGAGCTTATCAAGAAGCGCACAGGAAAAGAATAATGTCAATGATGAAGGATATTTTAATGAAATAGGTAATGTGTATAGAAAGATTGTTGTAGATAAGCTTCTTAATGCTGACCACTTATGGACAATATATTGTGACAGCACAGGTTATCCATATATGGTTGATGATGATATAGTTGTATTATATGATTATACTAATCATGCCAGAGTAGAAGAACAGCTTGGAAAATATGGATATGACATTTCATATGGTATTGAGGATAAGGATTCAATGCAGTATGAGATAGCACATTTATATCGTAACGGATGCAGAAATATCAGATTTACAGATGGCAGGGATAATGAGCTTATTGTTTCAAGAGAAGAGATTGGAGCATATGACCAGTATATAAGAGAAGATTTTGTGACTAATCCAGGACTTCAGAACGCACTTATCAAGTTCTTCCAGGAGTACAGAAAGTCAGGGGATTCAACAGCTAAGGCAGCGATTTTAAGAGATAAAGAAGCAGAACTTAAGAAAGCTATCCGTAATGCAGATTACATGGTTCCTTGTACTAAGGAAGAGACAGATGAAGAGGTATCAATTTCACATCCATATGTTGATATTACTGATAAAGTAAGCCACAAAGAAGGTGAGAAAGTTCTTGCACTTCCAGTATTTACAGATGGTTTAGAGATGGAAAAATGTTATGCAGGTAAGCATGAGGATATGCTTTACACATATATGGAACTTCTTAAGACAGTAAAGGAATTGGGTGCTTCAGGGATAGTTATTAATCCTTTAGGAGTAAGTTATTACGTTCGGTTGATATAATGAAGCAGACTTATAACAATGTAATAAAAGAATAAAATGTATATTTTAAAGACACACTGGTATGGTAACAGCTGGTGTGTCTTTCTGAAATTCGCGGGAAGGAGGATGTGATGGAAAGAGTATATATTGCAATTGATCTAAAATCATTCTATGCAAGTGTTGAGTGTGTTGAACGAGAGTCAGACCCGCTTACCACTAATCTCGTTGTAGCTGATGAATCTAGAACAGCCAAAACAATATGTCTTGCAGTTACTCCTTCTCTTAAGAAATATGGACTTTCCGGACGAAGCAGGCTTTTGAGGTAGAACAGAAGGCAAAAGAAATTGAAGAACGCACAGGAAAGAAGCTTGAATATACTGTAGCAGTTCCAAGAATGGGACTTTATATAGAATATTCGACGAGGATATATTCTATATATCTTAAATATTTCAGCAAGGATGACATAACTGTATACAGTATTGATGAAGTATTTATTGATGCAACGGATATATGAAGCTGTATAATATGACGGCAAGACAGCTTACCGCAAAAGTTATTGAGGATGTGTATGATACGACAGGAATAACGGCTACTGCAGGAATTGCACCTAATCTGTATCTGTGCAAGATAGCAATGGATATAGTTGCCAAAAGCATATACAGGCAGACAGAAAGGGTGTACGTATCGCAGAATTAAGTGTTAATGATTACAGAAAAATGTTATGGGGTCATACACCTCTTACTGACTTCTGGAGGGTTGGACCAGGAATATCAAGACAGCTTGAAAAACATGGGATAAAGACTATGGGGGATATTGCGAGAATGTCTCTTGAAGATGAGGACTGGCTGTATAAGCAGTTTGGTGTAGATGCAGAGATTCTAATAGACCACGCATGGGATATGAACCGTGTACAATTGCAGATATTAAGAAATATAAGCCCAAGGCGAGCAGCCTGTGTTCAGGACAGGTGTTAAAAGAGCCATATACATTTGAAGACGCAAGAATAGTAGTTGGAGAGATGGCAGATGAGCTTGCATTGGATTTAGTTGATAAAGGTTTTGTGACTGATTCAATTGCGTTAAATGTAACTTAAGTATTGACAGGGTAAATGTTGATAAAGGAACCTACAAAGGGTGAAATCCATGTGGACAGATATGGAAGGAAGTTCCACAAGGACTTAATAAATCTGTTTCACTTACGACATGTACATCTTCATCAAAACAGTTAAGAGAAGCTTTTCTTGATATATATGATAAATACACTGACAGAAAGCTGTATATCAGGAAGTTAAATCTTACAGTTGCCAATCTTACTAATGAGGGTTTCAGCAGTTTGATATGTTTACAGATCAGAC
>VOFE01002063.1_pt1 | contig 17650 bp, 11 predicted proteins | sample 5384071 | NCBI WGS metagenome assembly VOFE01 (sample SAMN12384724, study PRJNA508395) | human gut metagenome | isolation source: healthy gut D | host: Homo sapiens
AGTGAAGGTACTCCGGGTGCTTCCATTTCCGTGCGTGTGCGTGGAGGTATCTCTATCACACAAAGTAACGAACCTCTTTACATTATCGACGGCTTTCCCAGTGAAGACGGTATGTCTACCCTCGACCCCGCTGAAATTGAAACCATTGACGTGTTGAAGGATGCTTCGGCCACTGCCATCTATGGTGCTCGTGGTGCCAATGGTGTAGTTGTAATCACTACGAAGAATGGTAGTAAATCAGGTGGCAAGGCTACAGTGACTTTTGACAGTTATGTCGGTGTCAAAAAAGATTGCAAACAAATGGATGTACTTAATGCCGGTGAATTTGCCAGATTGGATTACGAACGTACATTGTGGAGAATGGGTACAGGAGATTCCGGTGCGGATGGTATGACCAAATGGGAAGAGAGATACGGTAAGTTCAGCGATCTCGCTTCCATATATAATGGTCGCAAGGGTATCGACTGGCAAGATGAAACCTTGGGTCGTAATGCTATTACTCAAAACTATCGTGTAGGTGTATCCGGAAAGACGGAGAAGATGAATTACAGTCTGGCTTACTCATACTACAACGAAGAAGGTGCTATGGTATACAGCGGTAGTAAAAAGCATAACATCTCATTCAACATGAATCATGAGATAAACAAATGGTTAACGGTAAATTCACGTATCAGTTACGACCAGATGCGTGTGGAAGGCATGGGTACATCAGAAGGTGGTGACCGCTTCAACAAGATGCAGCACATCTTGCAGTATCGTCCTACAGTAGGTATTATGGGGGTAGATGAAGATTTATTATACGGCGAAGATCCTCTGTTGGCAGATGATAATGGCAACGTTATGCAGAATCCGCTGATTTCGGCAGCAGAAGAGCTCAACGATAGGGAATGGCGTACTTTCCAGGCCAATGGTGGCGCTACCATTAAGCTGCTGAAAGGACTATCTTTCCGTAGTACGGTAGGTATGCGCTATCAGACTCGTCGTAATGATGTATTCTATGGTGATGAATCTATTACAGGTAAGCGTTCCAGTATTCAAGGTTCAATTACTAATTTGGAAAATAGCAGTTTTCAGACTTCCAATGTTTTGACCTATTCTTGGAAAAACAAAATTCATGACTTTACAGTCATTGCCGGACATGAATATGTGGAAAGATGGTCACGCAGCTTTTCTGCAAGTGCCAGTCAGTTTCCGAATGATGAAATAGGTTTGGGAGACCTCTCACTGGGTGTTCCAGGTGTTCCCACTTCCAGTGAAAACTACGATGATAAATTGCTTTCCTTCTTTGGACGTATAAACTACAACCTGATGGATAAATATCTTTTTACTGCTTCAGTCCGTGCTGACGGTTCTTCCAAGTTCGGTAAGAACAACAAGTGGGGTATTTTCCGGCTTTCTCGGCTGCATGGCGTTTAGGCGAAGAAGAATTTATCAAGGATTTGGGAATCTTCTCCGACTTAAAATTCCGCATCGGTTATGGACTTGCGGGTAACAATCGTATTGGTAGTTATCAAAGTCTTGCTCTTATGAATTCTGTTACTGCTGCCAATGGCAACGGTGCACAAGCAGGCTATGCTTCTCGTCAGGTGCCTAATCCCGATTTGAAATGGGAGGCAAATAAGACATTCAACGTAGGAATAGATTTTGGTTTCTTGAACCAGCGTATCACATTCTCGCCGGAATTCTACATCAATCGCAGTAGCAACTTGCTGCTGAATGCCAAACTGCCTAACTCTTCCGGTTATACTAGTATGGTTATCAACGCAGGCGAAACTCAAAATTCGGGTGTGGATTTGACTATCAATACGGCAAACATCGTATCCAAAGATTTTACTTGGAACACTTCGGTTACTTTCTCCCACAACAAGAACAAGGTTAAGAAACTGACAGGTGAAGATGTACAGTTGTATCTGGCCAACTTTGGTTATAGTGGTGCGGGGGCATCCCATCAGATTGGAGTAAATCAACCATTGGGACAATTCTACGGTTATGTGACTGACGGATTGTATCAGGTGGAAGACTTCAATTACGATGCTACAACCAAAACTTATACATTGAAGGACGGTGTACCTTATCATGGCGACAAGAAGAATATCCAGCCAGGTTACTGGAAATTTAAGAACGTGGACGGTAGTGAAGACAACCAAATTACTGAAAGTGATAAGACCATTATTGGTAATGCCTTGCCTGATTTCTATGGCGGTATCAACAATACTTTCAGTTGGAAGGATTTTGACTTGAGCATCTTCTTTACTTACAGCTATGGTGCGGAAGTACTGAATGCTACTAAGTTGACCAATACCAAGACTGCCCTTACTAATAAAAACGTTCTGTCGGTAGCTGATGATGCTCATCGTTGGGTGACTATTAATGCCAATGGTGAACTGATTACGAATCCGGAAGAACTGGCAGCAGTGAACCAGGGAAAAACAGTAGCTCATTTCGGTGATAACGGATCCAACAACACCTACATTCATTCTTGGGCCATTGAAGATGCTTCTTATTTGAAATTGAGTAATATCACTTTAGGGTATACCTTCCCCAAGAAAGTGATAAATAAAATTGGTCTGACCAAATTGCGTCTGTATGCAACGGGCAATAATTTGTTTACATGGACTCCTTATACCGGTTTCGATCCGGAAGTATCTACCATGAGTAGCGCGTTAACTCCCGGTGTCGATTTCGGTGCTTACCCCAGAAGCCGCTCTTTCGTATTTGGTGTGAACGTAGCATTTTAATTAGAATTAAAAAGGGAATAATAAGATGAAAAACAAAATGATATATGCGCTTGGCGCAATGATGCTTGTAGGGGTTACTTCTTGTGACCTGACTGAAAAGCCCAGCTCATTCTACGAGAAAGATACTTATTTCGTGACAGAAGGAAAAGCCCAGATGGCTGTAGTCGGAATCTATGACTGTCTTGAAACTACAGACTATTATGGACAAAATATCATGCCGTTCTTTGGGTCGGACGACATGTTCATGGTACGTGGAACCGGTTCGGACGGAACTCGCCGTGACATATCCCACTATCTGTACAATGCTTCTAATACTTGGATTGCTAGTGTATGGAGAGTGCTTACCAAGCTCTCGATCGTGCCAATGTGGCTATTGCCAGCATCGAGGCTATGTCAGGTTTTGCAGAAAACAAAAACCTGCAGGAAATTGACGGGCAAGCTCGATTCCTCCGTGCCTACATAGCTTTTGACCTAGTGAAATTCTTTGGTGATGTACCGTTCAGCACGGAATATACGAATGGTTTTGCTAATACATCCAAACCTCGTACCGACCGTGAGCTGATTTATGACCAAATCATCGAAGATTTGAATTATGCAAAAACATATTTGAAATCTGGTCGTGAAGTGGCTTCTTCTGAAATACCTTGTAGCGGTGCTGCCCATACTTTACTGATGCGTGTCTATTTGCAACGCGCTGGCTATAGCCTGAACTGTTCATCGCGTCAATTGACCCGTCCGGATGATACTACCCGAAAGGGATATTTTGAAGCGGTGATTAAAGAATGGGAAGCTCTGAAGGCTGAAGGCTACCATGGTTTTTATGCAGGTGGTTATGAGCAACTGTTTAAGAACTATTCTCAGCTGACATTGGACAATCAGGAATCTCTTTGGGAGATCGCTTTCGAACCCAACCAAGGTTTGAAGGACAATGCCGGTGTATGGGCAACTTACAACGGACCACTTGTAGATGCTCCGGGAAGTTATCCCGGCACAAGCAGTTATATGGGACGTGCCAATGCTTTCTTTGTGGTATTACCATATTGGAAGTCTTTCTATGAGTCAAATGAGGATGGAAGCATAAAAGATGTACGTCGTGACGTGAATTTCGTGGATTATGCTATCAAGTGGGACAAAAATAAAGAAACTCAGGAAAAATCGCATACTTCTGCCGATATCAACAAAAATCTGAACAGATATCCGGGCAAATGGCGCAGAGAATGGATGGCTCCGGGTTTTGTGGATCCCAACAATACAGGCGTCAATTATGCTCCGTTGCGTTATGCTGATGCTGTTCTGATGGCAGCTGAAGCTTATAACGAAATCGGCAACACAACCGAAGCATGGAAACTATTGAATGACGTCCGTGTACGTGCCGGTGCTACTCCTATAAGTACAGCCAATTATTCAAGCTTGTTGAAGGCTCCGAAATTGTATGATTTGCCATTTATTCCGGATGGTGATGATGCCGGCAGATTCCGTACAGCATTGTATTGGGAACGTGCTTTTGAACTTTGCTACGAAGGTCAACGTAAATATGATTTACTACGATGGGGTATTCTGGAAGCATCTTTAAAAGCTGCTCAGAACTACATGGAATCATGGATTCCGGGACCAGATGAATATATAACGGATGCTGCACGTAAAGATTGGAATCCGGTGAAATGGGCTAAGTCCAATTACGTAGCAGGCCACAACTTTACCACAGGCAAGCATGAACTTTACCCCATTCCATTGGCCGAAATCCAATCGAACGCGGCTTTGAATGGAGAAAACAATCCGGGATTTGAGTAATTTCATTTTCTGGGTATGAACTGACAATGGATGGAGAAAGTATAAACATCTTACTGTTTCTCCATCCTTGTATGTAAGGATGATAATTTGAGCAGATATAACCTATAGAATATGCATATATTTATGAAGAAATTTTTATTATTTTGTTACGCAGTTGCTACATTGCAGGGATTCTCTGGCTGTTCACCCAGTCAACCAAAGGAAGATTACGGCTGGTTGAAAAATGCAATAGACACCTCTGTACAGCAATTGGAAGAAACAGTGGCCGATGTAGGTGATTCAGTCTTATTACCCCGTTCCATCTGGACGGGATACGATATGGATTTTCTCTGTAGCCAGTTACAAAGAGAGCCTGTAACTTTTAAAGACTCCTTGCGGATGAAACCTGTGAAAGATGCCTTGGGAAGCCGTAGATATTGCAGTTCCATCTATGATTGGACAAGCGGTTTTTTCCCCGGAAACTTGTGGTACGCATATCAGTTGACTGGTATAGAAGACTTGAAAAAAGATGCGGTGAAATTTACGAATTACCTATATCCGTTGAAAGATTATAAAGGCACACACGATATCGGATTCATGGTGAATTGCAGTTATGGTAATGCGCACCGTCTGTCTCCTGCCGACACTATCCGTCAGATATTGGTACAGACTGCTGATAATTTGTGCGGTCGTTTCGACTCGAACATAGGCTGTATCCGTTCCTGGGATTTCGGGAAGTGGAATTTCCCTGTGATTATTGATAATATGATGAATCTGGACTTATTGTTTTACGTCAATCATCTTACGAATGATTCCAAGTATAAAGAAGTCGCATTGAGACATGCTGAGACAACATTGAAAAATCACTTTAGAAACGATCATTCATCCTATCATGTAGTCAGTTACAATAATGATGGCAGCGTAGAAATGAAATGTACCCATCAGGGAAAAAATGACGATTCGTCATGGGCACGCGGACAAGCCTGGGGAGTATATGGATATACATCCTGTTATCGTGAGTCGAAAGATGCAGCCTTCTTACAGCAAGCCCAAAATATCGCGGCATTAATCATGGAACGTGTAAAGACTGACGATGCGATTCCTTTGTGGGACTACGATGCCCCGAACACACCGGAGACGCCTCGTGATGCATCTGCCGCCTCTGTTACAGCTTCTGCTTTGATAGAACTCAGCACGTTGGTAGAAGACGGACAAGTATATTTTGATTATGCAGAAAAGCTACTAAAATCTCTTTCTTCCGATGCTTATTTGGCAAAAGTCGGCACCAACCAGGGATTTATCCTGATGCACTCTACAGGTTCGTTGCCCAATGGCTCCGAAATTGATACTCCTATCAATTATGCCGATTATTATTACCTGGAAGCATTGGCCCGGTATATGCAAGTAAAAGGACTCGATTATAAATCGCTTTAAACGAAATTAATATACCATGAAAATAGCAAAGTATATTCTTAGCTTTATTTTTCTGTTGGTTGTATTATGTGCGGAAGCGCAGCAATTGCGGAAGGAAGCTTTCGGCTTGCTGAACCTGGATTATCCGGGATTGGAGAAAGTGAAAGCCGCATATGACCGACAACAATGGGATGAGGCTGCCAAAGCCTTATTGGACTATTACCGCCAACGTACCGGCATAGGACATCCCGATATCGATCTGCAGAATATCAAGATATCCAAAGGAAGAACAAAAATGGGCGGATGATGCCTTGGAACATACAGTTTTTTGTGCACAAAGGATATCAGCCTTCCTATAATTACGGTAAAGATATCAACTGGCAATATTGGCCGGTACAAGACAATGAGTTGCGCTGGCAATTGCACCGCCACAAATGGTTCACCCCAATGGGTAAGGCATATCGAATCTCTGGAGACGAGAAATATGCTAAAGAATGGGCATACCAATATATGGATTGGATTAAAAAGAATCCTTTGACAGCGGTAGAGAAAGAAGAATACGAACTGGTCAGCGCAGGCGAGGTAAAGGGAAATGCGGAAAATGTACGCTTTGCATGGCGTCCTCTGGAGGTGAGTAACCGTTTGCAGGATCAGACACTGCAATTCCTGTTGTTCGTTTCTTCAAAGGCTTTCACTCCGGAGTTCTTGACTGAATTTCTGATTAATTATCACCGGCATGCACTGCATATTCTTGGCAATTACTCGGATCAGGGTAACCACTTGTTGTTCGAAGCACAGCGTATGGTGTATGCAGGCGCATTTTTCCCTGAATTTAAAGAGGCAACCGGATGGAGAGAGAGTGGGATAAGCATTTTGAACCGTGAAATAAAAAAACAGGTTTACCCGGACGGCGGTCAATATGAACTGGACCCGCACTATCATTTGGCGGCAATCAATATCTTCTGCAAGGCCCTGCGTATGGCAGACGTCAATGGTTTCCGTCAGGAATTTCCTGTCGAATACGTGAATACCGTGAAAAATATGATTGAGTTCTACTCTAATATCTGTTTCCCGGATTACAGTAATCCTTGTTTCAGTGATGCGAAACTGGGAGACCGCCCGGCAGAAGTCCGCAATTATCAAGACTGGCTCAAACTGTTTCCGGATTGCGACTGGATTCGTTATTATGCTACTGAAGGTCGTGAAGGTTCCCCCCTACCCAACCTTTCTCACGGAGCCTTGACTTCCGGTTTCTTTACTTTCAGAAATGGCTGGAAACAAGATGCTACTGTAATGGTAGTAAAGGCCGGTCCCAAAGGGGAGTGGCACTGCCAGCCGGATAACGGAACTTTTGAGCTTTGGTTCAATGGTCGGAATCTCTTTCCGGATAGCGGTTCATACGTCTATGCCGGTGATGATGAAGTGATGAAACTTCGCAACTGGTTCCGCCGGACAAGTTCACATAATACGTTGACACTGGATGGGAAAAACCTGCAAACAACCCAGTCTGTCACCAAACTATGGAAGCCCGAAGGTAATGAACAAATCCTGGTGACAGAGAATCCTCATTATGAGGGTTTGAAGCACAGACGTTCTGTCTTCTTTGTAGACCAATCTTATTTTGTCATTGTCGATGAGGCTGTGGGAGATGCAAAAGGAACAGTGAATCTGAACTATCATTTATGTGAAGGTACTGTAAATATAGACAGAAAGAATAATATGCTGACTACAGTTTATGACGGCCCAAGCAACGTGAAACTGCAATGCTTTGCCGAGAAGAAAATTTCAATAAGAGAAAAAGAAGGATGGCGTTCAACTGCTTATCGCGTACGTGTACCCCGTACTTCGGTTTCTTTTGATGTGGACAAAAAGGATTCGGACGCTGTACGTTACATAACTATTCTTTATCCGTCGAAAAATGCAGCTTCTTTTCCTGCATTCAAGGCTAAATTCCTGAATAAGAAGTTTGATGAGAATGGAGTGAAGATAGAAATATCTGTTGATGGAAAGAAACGTCAATTGGAGTATAAACTATAATAACCCGTTGGCGGAATTAATTCATTACCGCTGCGGAATGACTGCAATGATACTTTAATGGTTTGTTGTAATATATTGAAGGTATGAATCTGCTTTGTAATATTTTGATTATCAGTACCTATTGGATGCATTGCATTCAGTATACGATTGAACCCTATTCAGTATACGACTGAATGGCATTCAATATACGACTGAATTAGGTTCAGTATACTGCTATTTCTTGCATCTGTATTATTTGTAAGGAATGCAGATTGCTGTTCCGTACCTTATTGCAGTTCACAATCGTCCGGATTTTCTTAAATTCCGCCAACGGGTTATAAAAGATTTTTATAATGAATCGTTTATCATACATATTTCTGCCTTTGACTGCCATCGGAATGTCCGCTTGCAGTTCCGGCAAAGAGGAGGTGAAACGTCCGAACATTATCTTTATGATGACAGACGACCATACTACGCAAGCTATGTCATGCTACGGTGGACGCCTCTTGCAAACTCCCAATATGGATCGGATTGCCAATGAAGGTATTCGTATGGACAATTGCTATGCGGTCAATGCTTTATCCGGTCCGTCAAGAGCTTGTATCTTGACGGGCAAATTCAGCCACATCAATGGATTCACAGACAATGCCAGCACTTTCGATGGTAACCAACAGACCTTCCCTAAATTGTTGCAGGCCGCCGGTTACCAGACTTCAATTGTCGGCAAATGGCATCTGATTACCGAGCCTCAGGGATTTGACTATTGGTGTATCCTGACCGGACAACATGAACAAGGGGATTATTATAATCCCGATTTCAATGAGAACGGAAAGCAGATTGTAGAACAGGGCTATGCTACCGATATTATCACGGATAAGGCCATCGAGTATCTGGAACACAGAGACAAAAGCAAGCCTTTCTGCATGATGTACCATCAGAAAGCTCCGCATCGTAACTGGATGCCCGCCCCCCGCCACTTGGGTATGTTCAATAATACCGTTTTTCCTGAACCGGCCACACTCTTCGATACGTACGAAGGCAGAGGCTCTGCTGCTATAGAACAGGATATGTCTATCGAGCATACATTGACCAATGACTGGGATCTGAAACTGCTGACCCGTGAAGAAATGCTGAAAGATACGACCAATCGCCTCTATCAGGTCTACAAACGTATGCCGGCTGATGTGCAGAATAAATGGGATTCAGTATATGCCCAGCGTATTTCAGAATACCGTAGCGGCAACTTAAGAGGGAAAGAACTGATCAGTTGGAAGTACCAGCAATATATGCGCGATTACTTGGCAACTATTGTAGCTGTGGACGAAAATATAGGAAGGTTGCTCGGCTATCTGGAGAAAAACGGTGAGTTGGACAATACAATCATTATCTACACTTCGGATCAGGGTTTCTTTCTGGGCGAACATGGCTGGTTCGACAAGCGCTTCATGTATGAAGAATGTCAGCGCATGCCACTGGTTATCCGTTATCCGAAGGCCATCAAGGCGGGGAGTGTATCGAGCGCTATTGCCATGAATGTGGATTTTGCTCCCACTTTGCTGGATTTTGCCGGAGTAGACATACCCGCCGATATTCAGGGACAGTCTCTCAGGACCATTCTGGAGAATGGGGGAAAACACCGGCTGACTGGAGAAAAGCCGCCTATTATCACTATTATGAGTATCCGGCAGAGCACTCGGTTAAAAGGCATTACGGCATTCGTACCGCTGACTTCAAGCTGATTCACTTCTATAACGATGTGGACGAATGGGAAATGTATGACTTGAAGAATGATCCGAGTGAACTGAACAGTGTGTTTGGTAAACCGGAGTATGCCGACAAACAAGCGGAACTCATTTCATTGCTGAAAAAGATTCAAAAACAGTATAAGGATGATGATCCGGATGAAAAGGTAAATGAGCTGTTCAAAGGTGACAGACGATTGATGAAAAATAGATAATCTAAATTTAAATTATGGACAGAAGAAATTTTTTAAAGCATACCGGCTGGTCTCTTGTCGGGCTGGCCGCTTCCGGTAGCCTATTATCTGCATGTCAGCAAGGAACTGCCGCAGGAAAGAAAGTCATGCCCTCTGCCAGTAATCTGAAGTATTTCTGGGGAGATTTGCATAATCATTGTAACATAACCTACGGTCATGGCGACATGCGTTCTGCGTTCGAAGCCGCCAAGGGGCAATTGGATTTTGTATCTGTCACTCCACATGCCATGTGGCCTGACATACCCGGGGCAGATGATCCTCGCCTGAAGTGGGTGATTGATTATCATACCGGTGCCTTCAAGCGTTTGCGAGAGGGAGGTTATGAGAAATATGTCGCCATGACCAATGAATACAATAAGGAAGGAGAATTCCTGGCCTTTGTAGGTTATGAGGCACACAGCATGGAACATGGAGATCATGTGGCCCTGAACTATGACCTGGATGCGCCGTTGGTGGAATGTACCTCCATTGAAGACTGGAAACAAAAAGCCCGCGGACATAAAGTATTTATAACTCCGCATCACATGGGTTACCAGACGGGCTATCGCGGATATAACTGGAACTTCTTTACGGAAGGAGACCAGACTCCGTTCGTAGAGATGTATTCCCGTCACGGATTGGCTGAAAGCGATCAGGGTGATTACAGTTATCTGCATGACATGGGTCCCCGCCAATGGGAAGGTACTATTCAATGCGGATTGGAGCAAGGTAAGAAATTCGGTATTATGGGTTCGACCGACCAACATGCAGGTTATCCGGGCAGTTACGGTGACGGTCGCATAGGTATCCTTGCAGAATCGTTGAGCCGTGATAAAATCTGGGATGCAATGAAGAACCGTCACGTCTGTTGCGCTACCGGTGATAAGATAAATATAGATTTTCGTCTGAACGACGCTTTTCCGGGTGATGTCGTACGGGGAAATAGCCGTCGTATTTATCTGAATGTGGAGGGAGGTAGCTGTATTGATTATATTGACATCGTTAAGAACAGAAAGTGCATTGCTCGTTTAAGTGGCCCATTGTTGCCCGAGATGCCAGAAGGAGATATGGTACGTTGCAAGGTAAAAGTTGATTTCGGTTGGAACCGCGAAGAACAGTATGTGCATTGGCAAGGAAAGCTGTCCATAAATAAAGGAACTATCAATGCTGTGGAACCTTGCTTCCGTGGCGCTGCTTTCACTTCTCCGCAACCGGGAGAATCTGAGTTTGAGACAAAAGTTAACCGTATTGTGTCTGTTACGAGCAAGGATGCAGAGTTGGATATGTACAGTTCCAAAAACCCCAATACCACGACTCCCGCCATGCAGGCCGTCATTCTGGATGTCACTATGCCTAAAGACGGTATGATTACAGCAGAGTTCAACGGCAAGAAGTTTGAACATTCACTGGGCGAACTTCTGGAAGGTTCCCGCTCCCATTTCATGATCGGATGGCTTAGTGAAGCTATCCTATTCAACCGTGCAATGCCGGAAAGTTGCTTTATGGTTGAACATTATATGGAAGACACTGAACCCGAAAGAGATACGGACTATTACTATATCAGAGTTCGCCAGCGTGACCAGCAATGGGCATGGAGCTCTCCTATATGGGTGGAAAGAACATAATGTTTCCTTATTTGATATAATAAACTATGGAATATGCAATTGGCATTGATTTAGGTGGTACATCTATAAAATATGCTTTGGTAGATAAAGCGGGTAATTCTTTCTTTGAGGGAAAATTACCCTCTTTTGCTTCTGTCTCGGCTGCAAAAGTGATGGAACAGCTGATAAAGGCTGCCACCTTGTTGAAAGATGAAGCCGCAAAACAGAACTGGACAGTATTGGGCATTGGGCTTGGTACACCCGGAATTGTAGATGAAACAAATCGTATCGTACTGGGAGGTGCGGAAAATATTGTCGGTTGGGAAAACATAGATGTGGCTTCTCTTTTGGAAGAACAGATGAAACTACCGGTAGTTGTTGGAAATGACGCCAACCTGATGGGGTTGGGGGAAGCGAAATATGGTGCAGGGAGGGGGTGTACCCACGTGGTGTTTCTGACAGTAGGAACCGGTATCGGCGGAGCTGTCATCATTGATGGTAAATTATTCAATGGATATGCTAACCGGGGTACGGAGTTGGGGCATGTACCGTTGATTGCCAACGGTGAACGTTGTGCCTGCGGGGCAATCGGCTGCCTGGAACATTATGCCTCGACTTCTGCTTTGGTAAGGCATTTCAGCACGTTGGCTAAAGAGCGGAATCTGAGTTTTGATATGGAGATAAACGGGGAATTGATTGTTCGCCTGTATCATGAAAATTTCCCGCTCGCTGTCGAGTGCATGAACGAACACTTTTACTATTTGGGCAGAGGAATTGCCGGCTTTGTCAATATCTTCAGTCCCCAACGGATTGTGATAGGAGGAGGTGTTGCAGAATCCGGCAGTTTCTATTTAGAGAAAATAAGGGAAGTGGTTCGAGAGCATGTTATAGCCGATTGTGCCTTAAATACAGAAATTGTAGCCGCATCATTGGGTAATAAAGCCGGATTTATCGGAGCGGCATCATTAATCTTAAAATGAACGATATATCATGAAAAATAACAAGAAATGGAGTATGCTGACATTAATCATGATGTTTTGGTTTACTATTTCATTCATTACGAATATTCTCGGGCCGTTAATCCCTGACATTATCCATAACTTTGAACTGAAGGATCTGGCAATGGCGGGATTTATCCCGACTTCCTTCTTCCTGGCTTATGCCATCATGTCGATACCGGCAGGCATATTGATAGATAAATATGGAGAAAAGCCGGTGCTGTTTACCGGTTTCCTTATGCCATTTATCGGAACCGTCTTGTTTGCATGTTTCCCTTTTTACCTGATACTGCTTCTGTCTTCTTTCATCATTGGTTTGGGAATGGCCATGTTGCAGACCGTAATTAACCCTTTGCAGCGTGTTGTCGGTGGAGAAGAGAATTACGCATTCATAGCCGAATTGGCACAGTTTGTGTTTGGAGTAGCATCTTTTATCAGTCCCTTGGTTTACACTTGGCTGATACATGCACTGGAACCGGAAGTTTATCAGCAGGGACAGAACTTTTTGCTGGATATTCTGGCAAAAGTTACTCCGGTTACTCTTCCCTGGGTTTCTCTGTATTGGGTATTTACAGCACTGTTGTTGGCTATGCTGCTCATTGTGTCGTTGGTCCACTTCCCGCGCATTGAACTGAAAGATGATGAACGCAGCGGTTCTTCGGCTTCCTACAAGAAATTGTTCCGTCAAAAATACGTATGGCTTTTCTTTTTGGGAATCTTCTGTTATGTCAGTACAGAACAGGGTGTCTCTATTTTTATGAGTACCTTCTTGGAACAGTATCATGGCATTGATCCAAGAACTGTCGGTGCACAAAGTATCAGTTATTTCTGGGGTTCGATGACCGTCGGTTGCCTATTTGGTATGTTCTTGCTGAAGCTGATAGACAGTAAACGTCTCCTACAAATATCAGGACTGCTTTCCATGAGTTTACTCTTGATCGCATTGTTCGGTTCTGCAAAAGTTGCGGTATGTGCATTTCCGGCAATCGGTTTCTGCATTTCAATGATGTACTCCATCGTATTCTCACTGGCCCTGAATACAGTAACCCAGAATCACGGTTCTTTTGCAGGCATCCTTTGTTCCGGAATTGTGGGAGGCGCAGGAGGTCCGCTGTTTGTCAGTCTGCTATCCGATACCACTTCATTACGCATAGGAATGCTCCTTATCTTGGTTTTCATGGGATATATTACGTTTATCGGTTTTTGGGCACATCCACTGGTCAACAATAAGACAGTCAGCCTGAAAGAACTGGTTGGTTTCAAAAACAAAAATAAAATACTGAAATGAGAAAGATATTATTAGGCTTACCCGCCTTTTGCCTATTGATGGCATGTGGCAGTTCCGAGCAATCTGCTGTCATAACAGTTTCCGACGAGACATTGATGCACGAAGTTCGTGCAACTCCCTCTCCTGCGAATGGTGCTTGCGTTAAGATGAATCCGCCGCGCTTTATGTGGCCGGATAAATTCCCGCATTTAGGTCCGGTATTGGATGGAGTTCCGGGACAAGTGGATGAAAAACCGAAAGTAGTCTATCGGATTCGTATTTCTCAGGACAAGAACTTTCAAAAGGAAGTGTTGATTGGGGAACGCGCCTGGGCTTTTTTCAATCCTTTCCAGTGCCTGGCTCAGGGAAAATGGTACTGGCAATATGCTTACGTCACTCCTGGAGGTAAAGAAGAATGGTCACCGGTTTATCAATTCCATATAGGTAAAGATACACCGGAATTTAATCCGCCCACATTGGAGAAAGTCTTGGCAAAATATACGTCTCACCACCCACGCGTATTATTGGATGCGGATGATTGGGAGGAAATTATAGCGAAGAATAAAAATAATCCGGAAGCCCAGGCCTATATGGACAAGGCTTCCCAATGCATTTCCCGTCCGTTGAAGCATCTTCAGGAAGAGATAGATACAACGAATGTAGTTACATTAACCAATGTAGTACAGCGTGAGTCAGCCCTTATCCGCGAGAGCCGTAAGATTGTGGATAGAGAAGAAGCCAACGTGGAAGCATTGGTCCGTGCTTATTTGCTGACGAAAGACAAGAAGTATTATCGTGAAGGCATTAACCGGTTGAGTGAAATCCTTTCCTGGCAAACAAGCAAATACTTTGCAGGTGACTTCAATCTATCCACTTTGCTCTCTATGAGCACATCGGCGTACGACGGGTTCTACAACCTGTTGTCTCCGTCAGAAAAACAGTTATTATTAGATAATATCCGGAATATCGGGAATAAATTCTATAATGAATACGTTAATCATCTGGAGAACCGTATTGCAGACAATCATGTATGGCAAATGACTTTCCGCATTCTTACAATGGCGGCCTTTGCCACAGTTGGTGAGATTCCGGAAGCATCCGTGTGGGCAGATTATTGCTATAATGAATGGATCTCACGCCTTCCGGGCCTGCATAAGGATGGTGGCTGGCACAATGGAGATGCCTATTTCCATGTAAATATACGTACCTTGATAGAAGTGCCGGCCTTTTTCTCACGCATATCCGGCTTCAACTTCTTTGCAGATCCGTGGTATAACAACAATGCCTTATATGTTATCTATCAGCAACCTCCCTTCTCCAAATCCGGAGGTCATGGCAACTCCACATGAAGGACAACGCAGCCCGAACGGAGGGCGCGTAGGATATGCCGATGCCCTGGCACGCGAATGTAACAATCCGTGGGCAGCTGCTTATGTACACGAAATTATGCAGGAAGACCCTGACATCCTGTCGAAGGCTTTCGAAGCCAAACCGGCAGATTTGACCTGGTATCGTTGTACGACAAAAAAGGAGAGGCCTGCTTATAGTAGCAAGCTGTTGGAGCTGCCTCAGTCCAAAGTTTTCAGCCAGACAGGCACTGCACTGATGAACACAGACATAGGACATCACACCAACAATGCCATGCTCTCTTTCCGTAGCAGCCCCTATGGTGCCACTTCCCATGCTTTAGCTAATCAAAACGCCTTCAATACTTTCTTTGGGGGAAAGGCAATTTTCTATAGCAGCGGACATCGTACCGGATTTACAGATGACCATTGCATGTATGCTTATCGGAATACTCGCGCCCATAATTCCATATTGGTGAATGGTATGGGACAAAAGATTGGAACGGAAGGTTATGGATGGATTCCTCGCTATTATGAAGGAGAAGAAATCTCCTACGTTGTAGGTGATGCTTCTAACGCTTATGGAAAAGTGGTTTCTCCGTTGTGGCTGGAACGTGGGCGCTTGTCTGGTACTCAGTATACACCGGAGAAAGGTTGGGATGAGAATAAACTGGATTTTTTTCGAAGACATATCGTTCAGCTCGGACGCTCGGGTTTGTTTGTTGTTTATGACGAACTGGTTGGTAAAGAACCGGTAGAATGGAATTATCTGCTGCATACGGTAGAACTGCCCATGGAAGTCGCTGAAGAGAAAGACGGATTGCGCATCTTAGGAAAGAACAAGGCAGACGGAGTATCTATAGCTCATCTGTTCTCCTCACAGAAAATGACTTATGCGCAAACAGACACCTTTTTTGTGGCTGCTGTTGATTGGAAAAAACGACTTGGCAAAACTCTCTCCAATCATTATCATTTTACGGCAACGACAGCTTCTTGCAATAAAGTGTTTTTTCTCAATATAATCGATGTACATGGAAACAACCGCGCCGATGCTGTAATTAATCGTGAAAGGAACCGCATAACAGTAGAAGAATGGGTTATCGAATGTAATCTGGAAGGTGAAGGTAATGCGTTCTTGTATATAGAGAATAAACAGAACGGTGTTTCGCTGGACTTCAATTATGACTCAAACAAAGGTGCTACGACCATCATAGATCGGGTAGACGGAAAGAAAGTAGAAAAAAGGCTGGTTGATGCCTTACCGGAACTTGAAATATGATATCACTTTAAAACAAAATTGAATTATTGAAATAATATGGTAAAAGAAAATTCAATGAAGTATTTGGCTTGTTTTTCGTTGTTATGCTCTTCTATGGCTTCTGCCATCGAACGTCCTAACATCATCTACATCTTCACCGATCAGCAAACGGCCAGCGCCATGAGCTGTGCCGGAAATCCGGATCTGCACACTCCCAACCTTGACCGTTTGGCAGCGGCCGGTATACTATTTAATAACGCTTATTGTACAGCTCCACTCAGTGGCCCCTCACGTGGAGCTATGTTTACAGGGTACTATCCGGATGCAGTAGGGCTGTCTGTCAACGGATCACCGATGCCCGACTCTCTTAAGGCACAAACACTGGGCACTTTAATAAAGAATGCCGGTTATGATTGTGCCTATGGCGGTAAATGGCATCTTCCTTTACTCGAAGTTCCAGACAAAGAATATGGCTTCGACAATATATATAAACATAGTGATGATGGGCTGGCAGAAGCTTGTGCCGAATATCTCTCGCGCAAACATAAAAAGCCTTTTTTTTGGTGGCTTCCTATGACAACCCACATAATATCTGCGAATATGCACGTCGTCAGAACTTCCCTTATGGAAATATTGATATACCTGATATACGGGATTGTCCGGGATTGCCTGCCAATTTTGCCAAAAACCCGTATGATGCTGACGTCATTGAAAGTGAAAGAATCAATAACTACAATGTATATCCAACCGCTGGTTTTACCCCCGAAGACTGGCGTATGTACCGATATACTTATTATCGCTTGGTAGAAAAAGTAGATAAGGAGATAGGAAAGATTATTGATGCCATCGATCGGAATAATCTTTGGGAGAATACAGTAGTGATCTTCTCCAGTGACCACGGAGATGGTATAGGGGCTCACCGTTGGAACCAGAAGTCTGCTTTATATGAAGAAGTTATCAACATTCCTCTTATCGTAACCCTGCCCGGCAAGAAGAATGCAGGCAAAGTATTGCCTCAACTTATCAGCAACGGTATAGATTTCTTCGCTTCCGTATGCGACTGGGCAGGTGCCAAGATGCCGGAAGGGGCAGCCGGAAAGTCTTTCCGGAAAGTTGTGGAAGAAGGTAATCCACAGGCCTTACATCAGGAATACATCATCACCGAAACACGGTTTGACGGCAGCAAGACAAGAGGCTGGGTAGTACGTAGCGAACGTTATAAATATGTGCTTTACGATAAAGGAAAATATCGCGAACAGCTGTTT
>VOFE01001053.1_pt1 | contig 17569 bp, 25 predicted proteins | sample 5384071 | NCBI WGS metagenome assembly VOFE01 (sample SAMN12384724, study PRJNA508395) | human gut metagenome | isolation source: healthy gut D | host: Homo sapiens
CACGATTCCTGCTTTCACATCGGAAAATCCCTCAAACTGAAGTTCTTTTACATAGCTGATTACCTAAGAAATCCTTGATCGCATTGTTGACTGCATTCAAACGTCCATTTCCCTTTGCCTCGACAACTTCTTTTTTTGCCATCCTGCTCAAAAGTTAACCTGCGTTGTAATACCATCTTTCTGCTGGAAGTGGTAGCTTCTGCAATAGCAAAACTGCGCTTTGGCTGGCTGTATGTCTCTTCGAATACGCGCAACATATCTTCCGGACTGAGCTCTGCATGTGCATGATCGGAAACACCCTTCATCAGGTAACCGACTTCCTCACGCATACGGTCCGGAATCTCTAATCCGTAATTCTGTTTTAATACATACGCTACACCGCCCTTTCCGGACTGGCTGTTGATACGGATAACATCCGAGTCATAGTTTCTTCCCACATCTTTCGGATCGATCGGCAGATACGGAACCGTCCAAAGATTTTCTTTACTCTCCTCGCTATGCCATACCTTTGGCAATAGCATCCTGATGGGAACCGGAAAATGCAGAAAAGACAAGATCTCCGGCATACGGAGAACGCTCATGGACATGCATTCTGTCAGACGCTCATACGTATCTGGATCCTGCATATCTGGAAATCCAGTTTGGAATCCATGCCATGAGAAAACATGTTCATAGCAACAGTTACTAAGTCTAAATTACCGGTACGTTCACCGTTACCAAATAAAGTGCCTTCCAAACGGTCTGCTCCTGCCAAACACCAAGCTCCGCATGCCTGACGCCGGCCACGGTCATTGTGTGGATGCAGAGAAAGAACAACATTATCACGGTATTTCAGATGCTTGCTTACATATTCGATCTGTGTTGCAAAAACATGCGGCATTGCAGTCTCAACAGTTGCCGGGATATTAATGATCGCCGGTGCATCTGCCTGTGGCTGCCATACATCCAAAACGGCATTACATACTTCTACTGCATAATCTACTTCTGTTCCATGGAAACTCTCCGGGCTGTATTCAAAGCGGAAGTTACCATGTGCCTCTGCAGCAAGCTCTTTTAACAGTTTTGCTCCGTTTACTGCAATCTCCTTGATCTCTTCCTTGGATTTACGGAACACCTGCTCTCTTTGTGCTACAGATGTAGAATTATATACATGAACGATTGCATTTGGTGCACCATCCACTGCTTCAAATGTCTTGCGGATAATATGTTCTCTTGCCTGTGTAAGTACCTGAACCGTTACATCATCCGGAATGAGATGCTGATCGATCAGTGCTCTCAAAAAAGTAAACTCTGTCTCGGATGCTGCCGGAAAACCGACCTCGATCTCCTTAAATCCAATCTTAACCAGCATCTTAAAAAACTCTATTTTCTCGTCCAGGCTCATTGGCTCGATCAAAGCCTGATTGCCATCACGTAAATCAACACTGCACCAAACCGGCGGCTTATCAATTGCATCTTTCTTTACCCATTCATAACAATCCTCCGGTGGCATAAAATAACTCTTCTGATACTTTTCAAATCCTTTCATAAATAACCTCACTTTCCAGACTCCCCTTTGAGTCCTTGTAATGCGTTGCGCATCTGTGTGCATTCTGTCAGAGTTTGTATAAGGATCAACGTGAAATTCTTTCGTAATGTAAAAAACGTCTCTATATAATATAGAGACGGATCATCCGCGTTACCACTCTTATTCATGAAAAACATGCGCTCACAGGTACATCAGCAACTTGTCAATACCTTTCCCCTCTAACGGTGGGAATCCGTCCTGATCTACTAAAGTTCAACCGGCTGCTCCGAGACGAGTTCGCCATATCACTTCCACTGCTTCGCATCAACCAACAGCTTTCTGCATTCCATTCTATGGTTACTACTTCTCTTCTTCGCATTTCATCAAACATCATACCACATACATTCTAATTTGAAAACCCCCAATTTTTATCATTGTATCTTCCAAGTATGGAATTTTTTTAAGGGCAGCTTTCAAAGAAACTCTCAGACTGCATTTTTGATAACATAGCGTATTTTTGGTATTGGCATAATGTGGATTATGGGGATTGTGTTGTAAATAGAAATGTGCTAGTATAAATCCCGTCGAGAAAAAACACAATATATAGTGTCACCATGACATTTTTCGAACATTATATAGTACTTCTAAAAATCCGAGAAAGTATGCATATCCACGCAGTCTGTGTGCTTTCCTCGATTAGGAAGCAAGTCTGAATGGAGGAGGTTGCATTCATGAAAATCATGAAAAGAAGTGGCATTGAAGCCGATTTTGATGTCACCAAAATATCAGCAGCGATCAAAAAGCAAACTGCGAGGTTGCCGCTGTTGATCAATTATCAGAAGAACAGATCGAGGAGATTTCTACTAATGTAGAGAAGATTTGTTCTGACATTGGCCGAACTCTCGGCGTCGAAGAAATTCAGGATCTTGTCGAGGATCAGATCATGAACAAACGTGCATTTGTGTTGGCACGCAAATACATTACTTACCGTTATACTCGCGCCTTAATCCGCAAATCCAACTCAACCGATAAGCAGATCTTAAGCCTGTTGGAATGCAATAATGAAGAGGCAAAGCAGGAAAATTCCAATAAGAATCCTACCGTAAATAGTGTACAACGCGATTATATGGCCGGTGAAGTCAGTAAAGACATTACCAAGCGTTTTTTGCTCCCAGAGGATATCGTAGCCGCACACGAACAGGGCATTATACATTTTCACGATTCGGACTATTTTGCACAGCATATGCACAACTGCTGTCTTGTCAATTTGGAAGATATGCTGCAAAACGGTACTGTGATCAGTGAAACCATGATCGAACGGCCAAAAAGAGTTTTTCAACTGCCTGCAATATAGCAACGCAGAGCATTGCACAGATTGCCAGTTCCCAGTACGGCGGACAGAGCATTTCTTTGGCACATCTCGCCCCATTTGTGGATGTCAGCAGACAAAAATTCCGACTGCAGGTGCGTGATGAGTTTGAAAAAGCGAATATCGCTGCTTCCGAAGAACAGATCAATAATGTAGCAGAACAGCGTGTGCGCGACGAGATCAAGCGTGGCGTACAGATGATCCAGTATCAAGTGATCACGTTGATGACAACTAATGGACAAGCACCATTTGTTACGGTATTTATGTATTTGGATGAAGTTCCGGAAGGACGTCTGCGTGATGATCTTGCACTCGTAACGGAAGAGATCCTTCGCCAGCGTATTCAGGGCGTTAAGAATGAAAAAAGGTGTATATATTACTCCTGCTTTTCCAAAGCTGATCTACGTATTGGAAGAAGATAATATTACCGAAGGCAGTAAATATTGGGAACTAACCAAACTGGCAGCAAAATGTACGGCAAAACGAATGGTTCCTGACTATATTTCTGCAAAGATCATGCGTAAATAAAAGATGGCAACTGCTATCCTTGCATGGGCTGCCGTTCCTTCCTGACTGTTTATCATGACGAAAACGATAAACCAAAGTTTTACGCGCTTTAATCAGGGCGTTGTCACGATCAACTTAGTGGATGTTGCCTGCTCTTCCGGCAAGGATATGGATAAATTCTGGCAGATTTTTGATGAACGTCTGGACTTGTGTTATCGTGCACTGATGTGCCGCCACAAGCGTTTATTAGATACGCCTTCCGACGTTGCTCAATCCTTTGGCAGTACGGTGCTCTCGCTCGTCTGGAGAAAGGTGAGACGATCAATAAACTGCTATATAACGGATATTCTACGATTTCTTTGGGATACGCCGGATTATGCGAATGCACCAGATATATGACCGGACACAGTCATACTGATCCGGAATCCACCCCATTTGCATTGCAAGTCATGCAGCATATGAATGATGCCTGTGCAAAATGGCGCGAAGAAACCAACATCGACTTTAGCTTATATGGTACTCCGCTAGAGTCCACCACCTACAAATTTGCCAAATGTCTGCAAAAACGCTTTGGCATTATCGAAGGTGTGACCGACCGCGGCTATATCACTAACAGTTATCACGTACATGTAACTGAGGAGATCAATGCCTTTGATAAATTGAAATTTGAGGCACAATTTCAAGAATTATCTCCGGGTGGTGCGATCAGTTATGTGGAAGTACCGAATATGGAAAATAATATCGAAGCCGTATTAAATGTTATGAAATATATTTATGATAATATTATGTATGCGGAATTAAATACCAAGAGTGATTATTGTCAATGCTGCGGTTATACCGGTCAGATTCAGATTGTCACTGACGAACATGGTAAGCTGATCTGGGAATGCCCAAATTGCGGCAACACCGACCAGAACAAAATGAACGTTGCAAGACGTACCTGTGGGTATATTGGGACGCAATTTTGGAATCAGGGACGTACCCAGGAGATCAAAGAACGCGTGCTGCATTTATAAATTTTACAATTCCGGACGGGACTCCAGATCGCGGCTTAAAGCATCCAAATAATGAATGAATATTTGGTTTGATGTGCGTATCTGGTAATCCTGATCCAGTTCGTGACGCAAAAAGCTCTTTGCGTCCTCCTTCTGCTGCACGATCCCAAAAGCGTTTTACATCGCGAAACGGTACATAGTAATAGACACCGGCTTCCTTAAAATAGACGATCAAAACGCAATGCCATCTTGCCGCTCAAAGTCCTGCATATACTCCATCTGATGCTCATGGATATTTTGCAGGGCAAAACGCTCTCCGGCGCATTCTTTGGCATCAAAACAAATTGGCACCCCCTGCACATTCCCGATATAATCTACGGTACTTTTTTGTTCAAAATATGCTAAGGTGATATGCCGATGCTCTTTGTCGATATTGATCGGCGTAATGGGCGTCGGTATTTTTGTACTAATGCCAAATGCTCTTTGCGATATTGTTCATTTGTCATATTAAGGGCTTCCTCTAACATAGAGCCTCGAAGTCCTCTTTGAATTCCAAGATGGCATAATTCTCTCAACTCCTTATGAATAGTGCAATATGATCATTTAATCTCTATCCCTAGTCTGCGCAGTACCTGTGCAAAATTGTCTGGGAGTTCCGCTTTCCAAACATATTCTTTTTCCATGTGCCGTAAATATAAGCTGCCAAGCATGCAGCAATTGCACTCGCTGATGTAACTGCTCTCGGTCGAAGGCAGACGCTCGTTTCGTACTGTATTTAACGTCCCCCACCAATGGATGACCAATGCTTGCCAAATGAGCACGAATTTGATGAGATTTACCTGTGATCAGATGCACCTGCAACAGGGTAAAAGATTCCCCTTGATACACCCCCTGTTGAAGCGGCAGGTATTCCGTTGCAATCGGTACACTGTTAGAGGTAAGGGCTGTTGTCTTACTGTCACTTTATTGGTTCGACTATCCTTCTCTAGGTAGCCTTTCAAATACTGCTTTTTTGACACACTTCCATGAACAACACATAAATAATATTTGCAGATTGTACGTTCCTTGAACCGCTTATTTATGTCCTGTAGCGCACGTACCGTCTTTCCTGCTACGATCAGGCCGGAAGTATTTCGGTCCAAACGATTACAGATTCCCGGACGAAACGTGTCATCAGCAGCATTATCTGCCAAATAATCTGTAATCTGTTCAACGATCGACCTGTCATTTCTGTCCGCTTTTTGGGATAGCACTCAACCGGCTTATTAACCACCAAAAACTGAGCATCCTCATAGACAATTTGCAACGGCGGCAAGTTTCTGTCATAGTGCCCCTGCTGCAACTCTATTTTTCCTTGACGTGCACCCTTTTCCAGCCTCTTTGCCTGTGGCATCTGTTGTGCACCATTAGTCGGTCTCTTTGCCTGTGGCATCTGTCGTGCACCATTAGTCGGCCTCTTTGCCTGTGACAGGTGTTGTGCGCCCAAATCAACTTCTTGAGCTTTCTTCCCTGACCGAAAACCATCAATTGTTTCATCCGCACGAAACAATTTTATCTGATCGCCGGTCTGAATCCGCTCCGACCCAGACACTTTTTTCCCGTTTAACACAATGTTTTTCTTGCGCATCATCTTATAAAAAAAGCTTTTCGGAGCATCCGGCATATATTTTTCCAAATAGCGATCCAAACGCTGTCCTTCCTCGCGTTCAGAAATTATTACTTCTCGCATAATAGCTCTCTGCCCTTTCTCTCGGTTATACGATCAAAGATCGCAGGTAAGATTTCACATGTTCCAACTCTTCTTCCTGATCCTCCGTACATTCCGGAATGGAATCAATTCTTGCTAACTCCTGTAAAAACATCGCCTGCTTCTCCACGATCTGCACTTTATACTGCGTTCCCCAGTTAGCAACGCCCTTGGACAAATACTCTCTAACATAGGATAATTCCTGTTTTCCATTGCCCAATACGCCAATCACTCGTCCATTACCTACTGCCAAAAAATTTAAATGCATAATCTTTTTCGGAAGAAGTGATCACCAGATCTGTCATCAGTTCCATCCTCTCCGGCAAAGCTTTTTGCACTTTTTGGTATTGTTCCTCGGTTACAGAATGATACGGAAATACCACAACAAAACCAACAATCTGTTTCACGATCGGCAGTACCCCTAACACTGCGATCACCGTAAATAAATTCTGTCTGGACATATGATTCAGCACCAATCCCAATACATAAATCCCAATAGAAATAGCACTATAAATAATTGCTATCGTAAGGGTTCTTTTCTTTCTATTGTTTATATAACCGAAATCTCCACGTTTCGCTTTCATCCGTTCCTCAATCATATCTTGTAATTACTGCATGCGCCATCCTGCGTAATATTTGTTTTTAGCATTCCATTCTGCATATATTTTCCCCAGCCTAATGCAAAACCATCTACACATACTAACACATAATTTTCCGTCTGCTTTAACATCCCTCATTCAAAACAGTCACATCCTGCAGTGTCTCTCCTTTCAGATAACGGATCACATCCTGTTCTTCGGAAGATAAATTCACATACGGAAGCTTGTCCTTATCGCAAATAGAAAGTGCAAGCTGTATGGACGGCTCAAATCGTTTCTCTGCGCTACCCCGATCAATCCTGTCTGAATACAGCGAAGCCCTTTCCACGATACGGATCCTTCCATTTCTAGCGTAAACTGTTTCTTGCCGGGAATCAAACGATACCTCTCTGCCCCGGGAGCCGAAAGACATCCTGTCCACCAAGCCGCCTTAGCCACAAGATTGTTATCTCCATCCTTCATTCTGCGGTCTTTTTTCCCGGAGAGACGTTGTTGTCTCGTACCGGCATATTTTGATCTTCGTTCTGCTCCGAAACTTTGATGCTTTTTCTCTGCCATACGTAAACCATGATCATGCACTCGCTCGGCAAGGGAATTTTCCTGCTCCGCGGAATTGCTTTCCTGCTCTACAGCCGACGAATCTCCTTTCTGCAAAAGGACAGCGAAATGACCCTCTCCCACTGTCTTATGTGGGAAAATTCGAACACAGCGAGATAGCTGCTGCCGTTCTGTTTCTGTCAATGCAGCATCCGTGATTCCGCTGCAAAAGCCCTCTTTACGTGGGACTTCACAAACGTGCATATCCGGAAATTGCCGCAAAAACCACAATATATTTTTTTCATCTTCTTCCGGCGAAAAAAGTACATGTGGAGTAGACCAAATATCCACCTTCCCGAAGCATTTGATAAGCCGCCTTCAAAATATCCCGTTGGATCGGAGCATAATATTGCGGTACCCTTTTTCTTCCCAATCCTGTACCATATGGGGATCTCTGCGAAACATCCCCTCTCCGGAGCATGGTGCATCGATCAAAATACCATCAAAATATTGTGAAAAGGACTCCTGCAAACGTTCTGGCTTTTCCGCTGTAACGACTGCATTGACCGCACCGGCAATCTGCAAATTCTTCGCAAGTGCCATTGCCCTGGAAACACTAATATCATTTGCAACCAATTGACCGGTTCCCCCAGCTTCGCAGCCAGCTCTGTCGCCTTGCCCCCCGGTGCTGCACAAACATCTAAGATTCGATCTCCTTCATGCACAGGCAGGATCGATGCCGGTATCATCGCACTGGGTTCTTGAATATAATACAAGCCCGCATAATAATAAGGATGTTTGGCAGGATTACATTGCTCATCGGTTGTCAAAAAGCCTTTCTCCGTCCACGGTATCGGCTTTGTCTTAAATGGACAGATTTCCGCCCATTGTTCCAAAGAAATCTTAGCCGTATTGATTCGTATGGCAGTCTGTGATCTCTGCTGCATACTTTCTATATATGCGGAATATTCCTCTCCAAGCAAGTCCTGCATGGCTTGTTGATATTTCTTTGGTAACGTCATTGTAACCGTATCCTTCCTTTCTACCGATACTGTAATCCCCGCATAGCAACACCTGACTATCAGGTATTACAAGCTGGATTTTCCTTTCCAGCAACACTGCAATCACTTATAAGAGCATTGTAAATATTCACTGTGCCAAATACCATAGTATAGGATATGGATCCATACTTTGCTCTCTGCCATCCTTCGCAATATAGATTCCAAAGTGCAGATGTACCGCGAATTGACCACTGGTCCCTTCCGGTCCATACCCGGTATTACCATTAACCCCAAATAATCGCCCGCTTTTACTTTGCTGCCTTTGCGCAGATCAGGTGCATATTGCTGTAAATGTGCATAATACACATAATATCCCTGTTTGGAACGAATACCTATACGGTATCCTCCCAATTTCAGCCAGCCAATTTGTTCAATCACACCATCACACACAGATTGAATCTGTAAGCACCCCGGCTGATCTTTGGAAGCCATGATATCTACACCCTCGTGACTTCTTTTGCCACCAAACGTTCTCGGTGCTCCATAGCCATCCTCAAAGTCCCAAGATACTTTACCTCGGCGATCCTTTTCGCACCGGAAAGCATTCCATATCACGAAGCAACGCTCTGCTATGCGAAGATATATGGTTATGCTGCATTAACGTCTGATACTTCAGCAAGTTGTTCTGCCTGCTCTGCCAATTCGCAATATACAGCCCCATATAGCCGATCAATATAACATACACTGCAAAAACAAGCCATATCTTTCGTATACGGATCTTATTTTTGTTCATAGGAAATTATATGCTTTCTATGTTCGCATATGCTTTCCGGCTACACGATTATTCAAATGATTCCTTACATATTGCGGTTTTTCTCAGCGCAAGCATGCATTGCGTCCATGACGATTCCACGAAGCCCGCCTTGCTCTAACACACGTACCGCATCAATGGTTGTTCCCGCCGGTGAACATACCATATCCTTAAGCTCACCCGGATGCTTTCCGGTTTCTAATACCATTTTAGCAGCACTGCCAAGTACAGACTGTGCAGCGAACTGATAAGCCTGTGCACGAGGCATTCCCTCCGCTACAGCAGCATCTGCCATGGCTTCAATGAATAAGAAAACATATGCAGGAGAACTTCCACTAACCGCAATAACAGCATCCATAATCTTTTCGCTGATCACTTCTGCCTTTCCAAAGCTCTCCAAAATATCGCATACCTGTTTAAATCCTCTTCTCCAACATTTGCATTTGGACATACCGCCGTAATTCCTTCACCAACTAACGCCGGTGTATTTGGCATCGTCCTAACAATCTTATGAGATCCACCAAATGCCTCTTCTACCCAGGCAACGGATTTGCCTGCTGCAATCGTAACAATAATCTGCTCCGAAGACACAACATCTTTGATCTCTGCAATTACCTCCGCATAATAAACCGGTTTCACTGCAAGCACGATAATATCTGCTTTTGCAGCCTCTTTGTTATCTAAAGTGACATTCACACCATACTGTGCTGCTACCGTGTCAATCGTCTTTTTGTGTCGCTGCCGTTGCAATGATTTCATTCTTAGGCAATAAACCTTTACGCAGCACACCACCGATCATCGCCTGTGCCATATTTCCAGCTCCAATAAATGCTAATTTCATGTCTCATTCCTTCTTTCTGTCCAAGCCATTTTCGTGCATCTAAAACCTCTATAAGGCTCACTACATAGTAGCACAAATCCCCTATGACAGGCAAGCATCCCACAGTGCAACCGCAATATCAATGCCATGGCGCAATCGCTATATTTATGCCACAGTGCAGCCGCAATATCAATGCCACGGTGCAGCCGCAGTATCAATGCCTTGGCGCAATCGCAGTATCAATGCCATAGCGCAATCGCAGTATCAATGCCATGGCGCAATTTCCATAGAATCCATATATACCTGTGTAAATTTTGCCTGCTCTGCCAGTTCAATATGATGTATGTCTGCGATATGCTCCTGCAGCATATCTATAAATTTCGGGTCACATAACGCTTCGCCTGCTCCTTTTCCCGCTGCGTTCCCAACAAAAATGATTTTCTTATCATCAATAGAAGGTAAGAGTCCCATCTGTTTTGCACTGCCCGGATTGACAAATCCTCCAAAGACACCAGCAACGTACAGCTCCTGTATGTCCTCCACTGACACCACTGCCTGCTCTAATAACAACATCATGCCGCTCTGTATCGCTGCTTTCGCTAACTGCACAGAACGAATATCCTGCTGCGTCAATACAATATCGTCATACAGAACAAATTGTCTTTCTCCCTTAACATCCGTAGTCAGACAGTCCGCAAATGGTCTGGCACTGTTTATCTGCATCGCTTCGTCACCAGAAAGCAGGCAGCCATCCGATGTCATCACTTGATGGCGGCGCAGAGCCGCAAGAAGATCTACCAATCCGGAACCACAGATCCCTATCGGCTTCTGATCATTTTGTTCTCGAGCAGACACCAAGGTAAGCTCGATATTGCCCGCACCACGAAACAGTTTCACCGCATTAATAACCCCTGCTCTCGCTCTCCTGCCATGCGAGATCCCTCTTCCCTCAAATGCCGGACCTGCGGCAGTAGAACACGCATACAGTGTTCCTCTGTTATTTAACAGAATCTCTGCGTTCGTTCCCAGATCAACTGCTAATTGGATTTTTGTCCGCATCCCACATCCGCAAATTCCCAAGCATTGCCGCAGCATCTGCGCCAACATGTGCCGCTATGCCAGGCAATACTGTAATGGCTAACGTATTCCAGTCCTTCCAGCCAACATCTTTCCCCAATAACGTATAGCAGCCTTCATAAGCTGCCGAAAATGGAGCTCCCATCAGACCGGTAACGTCTTTTTGCAAAAAGAGATGACACATGACCGTGTTTCCTACCACCGCCATTTGAACCGGTACAGTCTGCGCAAAAAGTGACTTCCATTTACAGATCAGTTTGCTGCCCATTTGGAAGATCTGCTCGCGTATACGCTGTACCAAAAGGTCGCCTCTTCCCTCTTTGACATGCATAAGCCGCATCATAACATCACTGCCATAGGTTCCCTGTGCATTGTCTTCCGCTAACGTTGCTACCAGCTCACCATAAGAAGTATATAGATCAACTACCACCGTTGTCGTTCCAATGTCTACTGCCAGCCATGGATCTCCTCCCGTTTGAAACTGCGTATCTATCGCTTGTCCTATTTTAGCACTTTCGCGTGTAGAATTCTTTAAGATCACCATCTCCTGTCACCTTCTTTCTATTATTTTCTATCTATGTAAAAGGTAATGCCCATACTTTTCATTGTTCTCGTCACACTCTAGTTTTTATTTGTAGAAAAGAAAAGAGGTCGTTCCACACGACCTCTTTCGCTCATTTTTACTCCATTGCGCCTTACTTAGCGTAATCGGTTACTCTGGATTCACGAATAACATTTACCTTAATCTGGTACCAGGATATTTCAGTTCATCCTCAACCTGCTTAGCGATGTCTCTTGCTAATAGTATCATGTCATCATCTGATACCTTCTCTGGTATAACCATGACACGAACTTCACGTCCTGCCTGAATGGCAAATGATTTTTCAACTCCCTTAAAGCTATTTGAAATATCTTCTAACTGTTTCAATCTGTTTGTATATGTTTCCAGTGTTTCTCGACGAGCACCCGGTCTAGCTGCAGAAATGGTATCTGCTGCCTGAACGATGCATGCGATCAAGCTTTCTGGCTCCACATCGCCATGGTGTGCTTCCACAGCGTTAATTACAATACCCGACTCTTTATACTTCCGACATAAGTCCGCACCAATCTGAACATGTGTACCTTCCATCTCCTGATCGACCGATTTACCAATGTCGTGAAGCAAACCTGCGCGTTTTGCTAGACGCACATCAGCACCAATTTCTCCGGCAAGTAAGCCAGACAAATGTGCAACCTCAATAGAATGTTTCAATGCATTCTGACCATAACTGGTTCTAAACTTCATTCTACCTAACAAACGAATTAATTCCGGATGAATTCCATGAACACCAACCTCTAATGTTGCTGCTTCACCTTCTTCACGAATCATCGACTCAACATCACGCTGTGCCTTCTCCACCATCTCTTCAATTCTTGCTGGATGAATTCTTCCATCAACAATTAACTTCTCAAGAGCAATACGAGCAACCTCTCGTCTTACTCCATCAAATGCAGATAAAACAACTGCCTCCGGTGTGTCATCAATAATAAGATTTACACCTGTCAGAGTCTCTAATGTACGGATATTACGTCCCTCTCGACCAATAATTCGTCCTTTCATCTCCTCATTTGGCAACTGAACAACGGAGATTGTTGTCTCTGCTACATGATCCGCAGCACATCGCTGAATCGCAGTCACAACATAATCCTTTGCCTTTTGTCTGCCTCTTCCTTTGCCTTGTTCTCTAATTCCTTAACGAGAACAGCAGTTTCATGTTTCACATCTTCTTCTACAGATTTTAACAAATATTCCTTTGCTTGTTCGGAGGTCAAACCGGAAATCTTTTCCAACTCGCGAAGATGGCTGTTCTTAATCGTCTCCAACTCTTTCTTAAGACGATCCAAATCCACATCTTTCGCATTTAATTTGGATTCCTTCTTCTCTAAGGCTTCCGATTTTTTTGTCCAGAGCTTCCTCTTTCGATAATACTCGCTTTTCATATCGCTGAATTTCGGCTCTACGCTCTTTGGATTCACGCTCAATTTCATTCTTATTCTTGATCGCTTCTTCCTTCGCCTCTAATAGGGCTTCACGCTTTTTCGTCTCTGCAGTCTTTACAGCTTCATCAATGATCTGACGAGCCTTGTCCTCTGCATTGTTCAACTTCTGATTCTCAGATTCCTGATAACGCTTAATAGAAATCGTCTTCGTCAAAAGTGCCGTAACAACGATGGCAACCAGTAAGATCACAACGGCTACTATTTTAATAACCATTGGTGACATCGAACTGAAGCACCTCCTTATAAATATTCATTGCACATAGTACAACAGTTCAATTTTATACTTTTCACAGAAAAATGTCAAGTAAACTTCCCCTAATATTGGCAATCATTTCGCTCGCGCCATAGGTCAATTTGGCGACGAACAGCATCCAGTCGAAACCCCCGCCGATACAGTTTTGCCGTTACTTTTTGCTGCTCTTCATAAGATAGTTCTGTCCTTCCTCGGAGCAGTTTTTCCAGTGCCTTTTGCAGTGCCGGGGTATCATCCTCGTCAACAGCCTCTATTGCCAGCGTGATCCACTGCTCCGGAACGTGTCTTTTGTAAATCCTGACGTATTCTTCGCATACTTCGGGATTCGCGATATATTTCTACAAACCGCTTTGCATACCTCTTATCGTCAATATAATGATACCCGGCAACATATTGTATTGCTGCTTCCACTGCTTCTTCTGAGAATCCCGCCTGTTCTAACTTACTGCGAAGTTCCCATTCCGTGCGATCCATATGCTGCAACAATCCCATCGCTTTCTTCGTTGCCTTTAATTTCTCATCTTCCATCGATTATTCCGCATCGTCAGCCTTTTTGGCTGCCTTAACCGGCTCCTTAACTGTTTTATCAGACGCCTTTTCCTCATTCTCTACCTGATCAACACCCTCTTTCTGAGCATATTTTTCACGTACTTTTTGTTCAACCTCTTCCATCAGATCCGGATGTTCTTTCAAGAACAGTTTTGCATTTTCACGTCCCTGACCGATCTTATCTCCGTTATAGGCATACCAAGCGCCACTCTTATTGACAATATTTTCTGCAACGGCCAGATCCAAAATATCTCCTTCTCTGGAAATGCCCTCTCCGTAAATAATATCAACCTCAGCAGTACGGAATGGTGGTGCCACTTTATTTTTCACAACTTTGATCTTGGTTCGATTACCGATCGCCTCACCATCCTTTTTGATCTGCTCCCCACGTCTGACTTCCAAACGAATGGAGGAATAATATTTCAATGCACTACCACCGGTCGTTGTCTCCGGATTACCGAACATGACACCAACTTTTCACGCAACTGGTTGATAAAGATCACCGTACAATTGGTCTTGCCGATGATCGCTGTCAATTTACGCAATGCTTGAGACATTAATCTTGCCTGAAGACCAACGTGAGAATCTCCCATCTCACCCTCAATCTCTGCTTTCGGAACCAGTGCTGCTACAGAGTCCACGATCACAATATCAACCGCACCGGAACGAACCATCGTCTCTGTAATCTCCAGTGCCTGCTCGCCATTATCCGGCTGTGAAATATAAAGGTTATCGATATCAACACCTATACTCTTCGCATAAACAGGATCAAGTGCATGCTCTGCATCAATAAAGCCGGCAATCCCGCCACGCTTCTGAACCTCTGCTACCATATGCAGCGCAACGGTCGTCTTACCGCCAGACTCTGGTCCATACACTTCTACCACACGTCCCTTTGGCACACCGCCAACACCCAGAGCGAGATCCAAGCCCAAAGAACCAGATGGTACGGTCTCCACATTCAAATGCATATTGTCGCCTAATTTCATAACGGAACCCTTACCATATGCCTTCTCAATCTGAGACAGTGCAGACTCCAACGCTTTTCTTTTATTTTCATCGATCTTTACTTCGTTTGCCATAACTAAATTCCATCCTTTCTTAATTCGAACAAGTGTTCTTTTTGTATGATAATGCTTTTTTTCATTATCCTGTCAACATCTTTTGCAATTCAAGTATACTAATACTATATCTTTATTTTTAACATATGTCAATATATAATTACGTATTATTTTATTGCATCATGTCATATGTTTTTAATCTGACGATATCTTTGGCTACATCTGCTAACTTGCTGCTGATCGATCAGATGGTATTTTGTCATATCGCGAAGACTTTTCACAAATTCCTGTCCGCTGATGGGCGCCTGTATCAAATCCTCTAATGTGTCCTCTATTGACTGACGGTACTGCTCCATCGTGATCGCATGCTCTCACAAAGAACACGATTTTTGTATATTTCCTTAAAATATGCGTCCAGGCGATTGCTGCGACTCACACTGTCATCCAATAAAAACGGGACCTTTGGCAACAGCTTCATCAAATTTGCCATTGACGTATTCGTTATGTATAATCCATTGCTCAAATAAAATAAATTTTTTTGGTAAACAAGTTCTCCGTCTACGTTACGTTCTGCATATTCCGGCAAAAGATCTTGAAACATTTTAGCAATGTACGTACTATATTGAAACGGATATAATCCTTTTCGATATCTGCGGTTACATTTTTTCATAATAAATACCCTGATCTGATCCATGGGAATCTCAAATTCATTTGCATGGCCCTCTAGCACAAGAAAATGTAATGTTTTGTCAGTTCTCCAGGCAAATGCCGGAACCTGCTCTTAATTTTCTCTCCTGGTAAGAATCAATCATAAGTTTCTGATGAGACTGTGTTACTTTATGCTGCCTTAATATCTTTTTGACATCTTTTCGATTGAAGCGAGGCCAGATATCTTGCCTTGGCTCGCTGCCGTTCCTGTGGCGAATGCGCTTCTTTTCCTTCATCGTATGTATCTTTATTTGATTTTTGAGCCTTCTGTGTATTGATCGTAACAGAATTTACAGTCGCAAAGGCAACGACCAACAATACAAGTGCTGCCAGTGCAAATACCGGAAGCTGCAGTATCCACGCCGCGATAAACAACGCAACAGACGCTATCCCCAGCAAAATCATTGCCCATAAAAAAAGTTTTGTCTTGACAGACCCCTGTGTCATACTGCGTATAATTTTCCTGATCATGACCGCAATCTCCCTCCTTCATATCTGGCATGTGCATCAACACAATGAAGCAGTGACTCAAACTGATCATCAAGCGTTCTTCTTCCAAAACAACATCTAACGCTGCTGCAATATTGTGCAGCAACAGTTTGTCAATATACGGACGCAGTCCCACTAATAGCTGTCTCTTTTCTCGAAAAGACTCTGCATCTAATATTTGAAGCATGCCTCGCCTGGCGATTTCCGTTTCTGTAATACGACCGGACAAATATTTTTCCGGCTGCCCCTTTTCCAGTGCCATACGCAGCTCTTCTTCGCTCACATCCGCCCCACCGGCAGGCACATTTCTCCCCCTGCGCGCTGGATTCTCGGATGCCTCTGATTCGTTCTCCTGAGACAAATCCTGCGCCGACACTTCAGACACACTCTCCTGCAAAGCACTTTTGCCCCGGATGCTTCTACCACTCTCCTGAGGTGCACGCTTCTCCCGGATGCTTCTACCGTTCTCTCCTGAGGCGCACGCTTCTCCTCTAACACTTCTGCCATCTTATGATAAGTCGCCTCAAAAGCTGACAGAGATTTTGCCCATACGGTAAATGGTGCATGCATCTCCTGATATATGGCAAGCTCCTGCGCACTGCCCTCCTGCCTTGCAACCGCCATCAATTGTACGATCTTACCGGATTGATTCACATATAAATTACCTGCTGTCCATACTTTACTGCCCATTTTATTCTCCATTCCGCAGACACTCTGCCATACCTTATAACCTGTCTACATTCTCCATCAATTATACCACATATCCCCCCTGTTCCGTTAATATCCGTTAATAAATTATTCCATCTTCCCATGCCTCAATATCTCACACATCCACATATTGCTTATTATGTCAATCAAATAATAGCTATTTTGCAGCCGATAAAGTAAATTATCCTGCCTTCAAAAAAACTATAGCAATTGCTGCAGAACGCCGAGTTTTCGCGTGATTTCTTATTTTGTTAAGTCTCTGATGAATACATGCCTGAAGGATTGTCTGAGATAAAGTCCGGTTTAGCAAGGTATCATCCATTTTTGACGGGACGCTTTGCTACGATGCGTTACGTCACGTTACTTAATGTCTCTGAGATACGAGACATAAGTAACGACGAGCGCAAAGTCCCTTTCAAAAATGATGAATACCTTGCTTCCGGGACTTCGAGTTTCCGAAAGGCATGTAAATCGATCATCAGAGACAACAAAATCTAGAAATCACTGTGAAAAAGAGCAAAACCAGCGTTTTGCTCTACAAGAATTGCTAAAGCAATTCTTGGCGATGTCACGCTACATAACAGCAATTTCCTATCAACTGAAAACTAATTGCGGCAAAGCAATTGCTATAGTTTCTTGATGGCAGGACTCACTATATCGCGGCTGCAAAATATAATTAACCCATCGACATAATAAGCAATATGTGGATTGTCTGTAACTTCCGGTATGGAGGGTTTTAATTGAGCATTTATTTTATATTCTTTTTTATTTGACATCAGATGCCCCTAATG
>VOFE01001965.1_pt1 | contig 17544 bp, 30 predicted proteins | sample 5384071 | NCBI WGS metagenome assembly VOFE01 (sample SAMN12384724, study PRJNA508395) | human gut metagenome | isolation source: healthy gut D | host: Homo sapiens
CGGATGTGGGACTATATACGAAGCGAGCGCTTGGAGATTAATCCGCTTTATGATATGGGATTCTATCGGGTTGGCTGCTTAGGGTGTCCCATGGCAGGGGAAACCGCTGGACAGAGTTTAGGCTATTCCCAACCTACCAGAGGGCGTATATAAGATCCTTTGGGAAGATGTTGGACGTTATCCATGCTGGCGGAGGAAAGACGAAGTGGAAAACAGCGGAGGCTGTATTTCATGGTGGATGGAGGAAGAGAACATTGAGGGGCAGATCAGTCTGTTTGATCTGCCGGAGTGGAAAAAATTGAAAATAAAGCATAGAAAAAGATAAGAGCTGCAGTGTCAGCCCCATCGGAGTGCAGGCCGGAGAACTGGCGAAGTGGACTCCGGTGGATACATAGGAATGGGAAGGTAAATACTGAGATATCTAATAATCATGTAGAAGAAGCAGAATCTCGATGAAAAGAGGACAAAATATAAGTTATGAAGTGCTCTCTTTTCTGGTATTATTATCTGGAGTAAACTATAGTTTGTTCTATACAGTCATATAATTATTGATGCGAAGTATATCTCAAATTATATTAAAATATGCGAAAACATATATGATTATGCATGGTGATGGTCATGGCGGTGTTCATCACCATGATGGATTGCTTAATGTCAATGGTATTTTCGCGGAAAGATTTGATGTAATTCTGACTAATCCTCCATTCGGTCAGAATGTTGATTGATTGATATTAGAAAACAAAATGAACTTGTTAAGAAATATGAAGATAAAATTTTACAGGCCAAGGCATGTGAGACAGAAATAGAGTTTTTTAGAGGCGAAAGTAGAAGAGTACTTGTTTAATATGTTAGGGATTGTAATTAAACAAAATACTGATATTGTCCCTTCTAATTTTCTTAAAACTACAAGATTTTAAAGAAATTATGCAATGGGGATATGAAAAGAATGCTATTTCTTTTCCATATAGTTTTGTTAAAAATAGGGCTTTTTTCTTTTTTGATATGCCCAAATGGTGCATATCTTTAGTTAGGGGGAAAAGCCCTAAATATGCAGAAGCAAGTGCATTTAGTATTCTAAATCAAAAGTGTAATCGTTGGGATGAGATTGATTTGTCTTATGCAAAAAGTCTGTTGATTCTGCGTGGATAGAAGGGATCGAAAAAGGACTTTTTACTAAAATCAATGACATTTTAATCAATTCTACTGGAGAAGGCACGCTTGGTAGGGGCAAGTCTAATAAAAGAGGAACAACATACGGGGTTGTTATTTGATAGTCATATTATGTCATTGAGGGTAAACGAAGATTTTGTTAATCCTCAATTGCTTGTTTACTTAATAAATAGTAGCTTTGGTCAAAAAACAAATTGAAATTTTAAAAGGAGCACAAGCAACAAAACAGACAGAACTAGGAGTGGAGAATATGAAAAAGATAGTTTTCCGCTGCCTGCGAAAAATCTGTACAAAATGAAATTGTTGGTCATATTACTGAAATAAAAAGATCAAATTAATGTTCTTCGCCAAAAAAGTCAGATAGTTTTTGTAGTATTGCAAAAAAGAGTTTGAAGACGTTTTTTTTGGCAAATAAATTTAGGTGATGTTTTGGTACATAGATTGAAATATGCGTATTTCTGTTTTTAAGTTAGAAAATATAGTTTATTACATTTGGGAGAAAGCATATATTTTTAAAATAATAGAGGCCAATCGGGAGGAAAAAAATAGTCAGGAAATAATTTGCATAGATAATATCAGGTGACATCACGATTGTAGATTCGAGGATTTACCTGTAAACGATTAATTGATGAAGATTAATGGTAACAAGGATTACCGCATACAAAAAGGAAGCCACCTATGAATAGTATAGTTTATGTTGGAATGGATGTCCATATGAAAGTTACACAGTTTGCAGCCATAGCTTTGACACGGATAAGGTAATGTATCAACAAAAGCTGCCATCTGATTATAAGCTGATTCTGAAATATCTGAGCAATTAAGAAAAAGTTTTCAGATGATACAGAAAATAGATATTGAGTAAGATGTTTTGTAATGGTTTTGGTGTTTTGTAATGCATTTTTTTTTTTAACAAAGCAGTAATTGTGGTACAGCCTGATGCACAATTTTTTGTTTAAAATATTTGCTATCAGATGAAAATATGTTCTGTTTCATGTAGAATATGTTGGTATATTCAACAATGAAAGGAGACCAGATGATGAAAATGAAAGAAGAACGGCAGGTTCTAAAATCCCTGCAGTTTCTCCCATAGGGAAAATTACAGAAGAAAAAGAAACAAACGCTTTGCGTGGCAGCATATTGTAGGGGTTAGTACAGAACTGGATCAACAAGCTGGTAGTTACGCAAGGCAGATGTCTTACTATCGGGAAAAAGATTGACAAAAAAGGAAGGGTGGATTTTAGCGGGTATCTATGCCGATGAAGGTGTTAGTGGTACGGCAAAGAAAGAAGAGATGGCTTCCTACAAATGATTCAAGATTGTGAGGATGGAAAGATAGATCTGATTTTTGACAAAGTCTATTAGTCGCTTTGCGAGGAATACAGTTGACCTTCTTACTACAATACGCAATCTGAAAAGTAGGAACATTGCAGTGTATTTGAAAAGGAGCAGATCAATACGTTGGATGGAGCTGGTGAGATTTTGCTCACCATTCTCAGCAGTCAAGTTAATAGGAGGAAAGCCGGAATACCAGTGAAAATATTCGCTGGAGTATTCGGCAGAAGTTTGAGAAGGAGAGCTGATGGTCAACCATAATCATTTTATGGGTATACCAAAGATAAAATGGGCAGCTCCTAATTGTTCCAGAAGAAGCTGAAATCGTGCGAAATGTTTTCCACTTGTATTTAATCGGTCATAGCTGTGCCTTTATTGCAAGATATCTAGAACAACATGGAATGAAAAACGGTAATGGGAAAAATAAATGGTGTGCTACGGTGATTGAGAGAAATGTTTCAAATGAAAATATCTAGGAGCCGCCTTGCTGCAAAAAGACATATACTGTGGACTATTTGACAAAACAGAGATCAAAAATAATGGAGAACTCTCTAAATATTTTATTAAAAAACAATCATTCACCTATTGTATCAGAAGAAATATTCTATGATGTTCAAAATGAAAAACTCAGTCGCAGTTATTATAGACGAAAGATGCAGGACGTCCGTCCCAATATCCAAATCACAATGAAGCTAATATGCGACTGTTGTGGAGACCATTATCTACGGGTGAGAAGAAAAGGGGATAGAAAGAACACATTGTCTGGCGATGCAAGAGCCGCATATTGCATGGGGGACAGATATTGCACAAAGCTGTCTACCATCCGGAAACGGATTTGCATAAAGCTATATGGGGGAGCATATTCTCGTATATTACATATAAAGCACTGTTCTGACCAAGTAGAGTTAGGGCAAATTGCAGATCAGATGGCAGATCGAAAGAAAATGATCTTTAGGGCTATTCAAGAAAATGTGCAAGGATTTTGGGTATGGAATGATTTAATGGCATATTATGCAAATGTCAAGAATGAATATGATGAATTGAGTGAGCTCTTGCTTAGAAAATTCCTAGAGAGGGAGGAATCAATGTTTATTCGGTGTCCTTTCAAGCATAATGAAAGCATATTCGAATTACAATAAGTATGAAGATGAATTGGTCAACCTTTATGTGGAACGTATATGGACGGTGGCATCAAATGAAGTTATAATATTGTTTAAGAACGGAAGTATGGTGCCGCAGAGTATTTAACATATGTAGCATCTACAGGTAATAACTCAGATAGTTTTGAGATGCGCTATGAAGACGAGAACATCTGGCTGACACAGAAAATGATGGCAACCTTTATATGATGTTTCTGTATCGGCTATCAATCAGCACCTTAAGAGAATATTTGAAGATACTGAGCTGGCAGAGGAAGCAGTTATTAAGAAATACTTAATAACTGCCTCGGATGGTAAATCCTACAGTACGAAACATTATAACTTACAGGCAATCATTGCAGTTGGCTTTAAAGTTAATAATGAGCGTGCTGTAAGATTCCGTAAATGGGCAGGACAGATTGTCAAGGATTATACGATTCAAGGTTGGACGATGGACAAAGAACGCCTGAAAAAAGGGCATATGTTCACTGATGAATACTTTGAACGTCAGCTTGAAAATATTCGTGAGATACGCCTGTCCGAGCGAAAATTTTATCAAAAGGTTACAGATCTCTATGCCACAGCGTTCGATTACGATAAAGATGCCAAGACTACCCGGCAGTTTTTCAAAATGGTACAGAATAAGATGCACTGGGCCGTACATCGGCATACGGCAGCGGAATTGATTGTAGAGCGTGCAAATGCTGAAAAAGAACATATGGGTTTGACAACGTGGGAATCAGCACCGGATGGGAAAATCGTCAAAGCAGATGTTACTGTTGCTAAGAATTATTTGAGCGAAAAGGAAATGTCCTATTTACAGAGAATCGTTTCACTGTATCTCGACTATGCGGAGTTACAGGCGGAACGAAGAATACCGATGAGTATGGAGGACTGGGCAAAGCGACTTGATGGTTTTTTGGAGTTTAACGGGAACGAACTGCTGATGGGACCGGGAAAAGTCAGTGCGGAAGCAGGCATAAGCTTCATGCAGAGACTGAGTTTGAAAAATATCGTATTGTTCAGGATCGATTATTTATGTCAGACTATGATAAATATTTAATAGAATTAGAACATCAAGCGGACCAAAGTGACATGAAAAATAATTATACCGTTTCCGCTTAGGGGATAATTATGACTATATTAGATACTCAAAAACAATATTCCTTGATAATGCCATCATTATCATCCACTCAACAAATTGCGAAGTCTGCGTGGAATTGTCTGAAAGTCGAAAATTTTTTTGTTATAATACGATGTTTACAATAAAACCGGAAAGATCTTAATGCATTCCGAATGAGATATTTATGCAGGATATATAAGTGTGAACCTGAAAGAATTGGAGTATCTTCATGAAATTATTAGAGCAGATGAATAATGATTTAGGAATTGATATTCAATATATTAAATTTTGTTCAAAAAGAAATGATTTGTATGCCCAGTATTATATACCAAAAAAAGAATGGTAAGTTGAGAAAGATATTGCAACCTTCAAAAGAGTTGAAAGTTTTATTAATATTGGCTCGGAAAAAAATATATTTAAATTTTTCCTGATTTCTAAATATAGTACTGTTTACCAAAAAAGGATGTTCCGTTAAAAAAATGCTGATTATCATAAAGAATGTAACTATGTGTTACATACAGATATTGTAATAATTTTTTGAAAGTATAACTAGAGAGACTATGACCTGTTTCTTTCAAAAAACAGAATTATTGTAGACAAACCCAATTATCTTCAGAAGAAATAGATTTAATTATGGATTTAGTCTTGTATAAAGGAAATAATTTAGTAGTTGGGAGTGTTGCATCGCCTATTATTTCAAATTGTGTTATGTATGAGTTTGATATTAGGATGAGTAAATTGTTAGAAAGCAATAAGATGAATTATACAAGGTATGCTGATGATATTGTTATTTCATCTAATCAGTTTATTGATGTTTCTCATTATAGAGGATATTGATTATTTGTTAAAAGAGTATAATTTCAAAAGAAATATTGGTAAAACATACTTTATGAGTAAACATAAAAAGGGAAATAACAGGGGTTGTTATAGATAATAATAACAATTCATTATCTATCGGCACAAAGAAATATTCAAGATTAAACAGGATCTCTATAATTATCTGGTTAAAAATAAGGGAAGTGTAAGTGAGATTAAAGGAATGCTGTCTTATCTTAAAGATATAAATATTGATAGGTATAAAGCGTTGGAAAAAATCTACATTAAATATGATAAGAAGAATGAGCTTTTTAACAGATAACAAATTTAATCTTGGATGATGAGTTTAAAAGTAGAAATGAATATCTGAAATATCGAAAGATGAGCAAGTTAGATCGAATAAAAGCGGTGCTTGACTGAAAGATTGGGAAAATTTCAAAAAATATAGAATGTTGTCGGATATCAGCAAAATAACATTTGATATGACGCTTACAAGCTTGGTTAAGAATGGCTGTTTTTAGAAAAGTGGAAGTGGGCCCAAGACTACTTATGTGAAATTGGATAACGCAAATTAGTTGTTTCAATAAGTTGAATAACATTTTAATAGGGCACAGAATATTTTCCGTCAAGGCCCGACCATGTATTCCATGAATCTTTTTATGCACCCGGGGAATGTCGAAACTTCGTGTTTATTACCTCAAAAACAGGATATGAGATGACAAGTGTAAAGAATAATATAAAAGTAAAAATTGAATTGATATAAGTAAAATTTATGAGTTGCAAGAAGATTCCTTGTGAGTGGAGGCAGTAAATGATTAGTCCAGATTTGCCGATTACTAAATCTACAGAAGATATCTTAAATAGAGGATCATTCGCAAGAAGTCTTGCGAAGACATTATCTCAGTACTCTCGTTCATCTTCATTTTCTATTGGCCTATATGGAGAATGGGGAAGCGGGAAAACTTCCCTGCTAAATATGATACTTGAAAACATAGAAGAGATTGATAACAATTCCATAATTCTTAGATTTAACCCATGGTTATGTTCTGATCCCCAACAACTCATTACTCAGTTCTTTCAAACAAATGGCTAATTCAATAAAGTTGAAGCGACCAACAGCAGAGCAGGCTTGGGAATTAATTGACCAATATGCAGACATATTTGAGATGGCAAGTCTTGTTCCTGGTGCAGGTAATATTTTGCTGCGGTTGGTAAAACTTTTGGCTAAAAGGGCAGAAAAAACGAGTTGGACAAGAAACTGGAAATTTGCAAAAAAGTTAAAGACCAGATCATCAACAAGCTGATGGAAGAGAAGTTAAAAATTATTGTTTCTATAGATGATATTGATCGGCTTTCTGAAGAAGAAATCATTGCGGTATTTCAGCTTGTTAAAGCATTGGGGGATTTTCCCAATACTATTTACATCTTAGCTTTTGATTATGATGTTGTGGTCCGGGCACTTGGTAAAATACAAACATGGAGATGGTAAGGAATACCTGGAAAGTTATTCAGGCAACCTTTGAAATTCCTGCTCCAAGTATGGAAAATATCCATAATGCTTTCTTTTCTAAACTTAATGCTGTTCGGAGATATTCCGGAAGAACGATGGGCTAAAACAACGTGGGCAGAACTCTTTCAATTTGGGTTAAAAATATATTAAGTCCATTAGAGATGTGATCCGCTTTACAAATGTTTTTTATTGAGGTATGAGCTTTTTGAAAGATGAGACAGACCCGGTTGATGTGCTTGGACTTACTTTGTTTGCAAGTATTTGAACCATCTCTCTATTCAAAATTACCGAGCTATAAAGATATATTATGTGGGACAAATTATAGCTACTCATACGAGCAGCAAAGGAAGAGGAAGAAAAAAAAAAAAATAGTTTCTTCACTGCTTTCCAATAAAGGATTGTTACAAATTTGAAGCTGTAAATAATATACTTGGCATTCTGTTTCAAGGATAAAAACGGCTGTTGGTATATCATATGGTATTGAAGAGATTATGCACGTAGAGAATATTTGATAAACAATAAGATTGCAGTTCCTGAATGCTTTGACAGGTATTTTGCGCTGGTTCTTGAAACTGACGCTATTTCTACAGCCATGATTAAGCGGCTGATTTATGAATCGGATGAGACAGATTTAAGTGAAGGTATAATGCAACTTTATCAAGATGGAAAGATCATACGTCTGCTTGAGGAAATAGAGGCGTATGTCAACAGTAGCGGATCTTCAACGACTATTTCTGTAGAAAGAGCATCCTTGATAATCAAAGAGCTTGCTCGCAAGTGGGGGTATTTTGAAGTTGATGATAGTGGCTTTTTCTCTGTACCGTTTGCATGGAGGCTGCTTTTTGTGTTGATCCATTATTGAAGGTAATGGATTCTACCACACGTTTTTCTTGTATTCATTCAATTTTTGAAGATAAAGGTGTTCAACCTTCAACACTGGCATTGTTATTAAATGATTTTGAAACCAACATGGTCGTTATACAGAAAGACTATGAGCGGAGATGATGCAATGTTTTCGTTGGAAGAGGTCTTGAAGTTAGAACAAATTTAAAAATTCGCGCGGTAGAAGCACTTGATTCTGGAGACGCACTAAGACAATATCAAGGCTTGAATTTCTTACATGGATGTTGGGGCAAATAGATGCTGAGCTTGTTGCAAACAAAAAGAAATCAATTATTGCAGATAATGTTTCCTATAAAAAATCATCAGTTATTGCACTTCACGTGGGACTGTGATAGCCAGAACGGGTTTAAAGATGCGTGATGTAAATCGAAACGCTGTGGAAGAATTTATAGATGTAGATGAGGCTATCGGCGTGTTAAAGCATTTATTGCTACCAGTCAATTTTATCTGCTCCCCTAAGGACGATCAAATGAACGCGATAGCATTTATACTAATAATAGAGCGAACTGGATCTGAATCTATTTTGGAGGATGGTATAGCAGAGGATTCTGTTATAAGAGTGTTAGATCAATTGGAAAATCAAAAAACAGACGGATAGGCAAAATTAATTTTGATAATTGGGAAGGGGGAGCCTATAGTGGAAAGGAAAATCTGAGATACCGATACACAGCTCTGCCGCTGAGTATTTAACTTATAGCATCAGTAGGAAGTAGCAATGATAGCTTTGAAATGCGTTATGAGGATGAAAAATATCTGGCTGACGCAAAAAATGCTTGCTACTTTATAGGATGTAGATGTGCGCAATCAATGAACATATTAAAAAATTTATGCGGATGATGAACTGACAGGAGTCAACTATCCGGAAACTCCGGATAGTTCAAACAGAAGGTTCGCGACAGGTGAACCGGGAAGTGATTCACTATAACCTGCAAATGATATTGCAGTTGGATTCAAGGTGAACAACGACCGTGCCGTAAAAGATTCCGCAAATGGACTGGTGGGGATTGTAAAGGATTATACAATTCAGGGGCTGGACGATGGACAAAGAGCGCCTGAAAAAAGGCCATATGTTCACTGATGAATATTTTGAACGTCAGCTGGAAAATATTCGTGAGATACGACTATCTGAGCGCAAGTTTTATCAAAAGGTTACGTATTTCTATGCTACAGTTTTTGATTACGATAAAGATGCCAAAGACTACCCGGCAGTTTTTAAAATGGTGCAGAACAAGATGCATTGGGCCGTACATCGGCATACGGCAGCGGAAGTGATTGTAGAGCGTGCAAATGCTGAAAAAAGAATATATGGGTTTGACAACATAGGAATCAGCGCCGGATGGGAGAAGATCGTCAAAGCTGATGTTAGTGTTGCTAAGATCTCTACCTAAGCGAAAAGAAAAAAATGTCCTATTTGGAAAGAATCGTTTTCACTGTATCTTGACTATGCGGGTTACAGGCGGAACGAAGAATACCGATAGTATGGAAGACTGGGCTAAGCGTCTTGACGGATTTTTGGAGTTTAATGGGAACGAATTACTTATGGGACCGGGAAAAGTCAGTGCAGAACAGGCCAAGCTTCATGCAGAGACAGAGTTTGAAAAATATCATTATTGTTCAGGAACGATTATTTATGTCAGATTACGATAAGTATTTGTTAGAATTAGAATATCAAGCAGAGCAAAGTGATGAGTAAAGTTGATTATATCGTTTCCGCTGGGGGAGGGTATACCTTCCCGCCATCATTATTATCCACTCAACAAATGTCGAAACGGTAGTACTTTTGTCCAAACTAAAATCAACCAAGTCTATCGAAGTGGAAATTAAGCTTGATGAGATGGATTTGACACAGGCAGAGAGCAAGGCAACCTATGCAGAAATAAAGGAATATGTCTTAGAAAATACAGGGCTAAAAGTATCGCAATTGTATGTGGCACAGGTGAAAAGAAAGCATAGTTTAATTGAAAGAATTAACTATAATGTTGGCGATGGGAAATCTAAAGTTCCACATGTACCATTAGAAAAGAACAAGCGATTGAAGATGCATTGAGACATTTTAAGATGATTTGATTAAATGTAATAGGTTGAAATTTCTAATGGACTCAAAGGTTTTGGGTAGTAAAGTTTTTGTAAATAAAAATCCGGTGATGTAGGATAACTGTATTCCTACATTACCGGATTTTTATTCATGATGTATTCCATTATATCTCCTGGCTGACAATCCAAAAATGCACATATTTTACAAAGCACATCCGTTGTCACACTTTCTCCTTTTTTGACAATTTTGCAAGCGTGGGAGCAGAAATCACTTCTAATAAATCAGTTTTCTTCATGTCACGGCGTGAGAGTAAAATCGAATAGCTTATAATATCTCATCATAAAATCACCACCTTAGTTCATATAAGTCAATTCTAACATATTATTAATAAAAGTAAAAGAAATTTTAACAAACGCTAATATTTTTGTTGACAATAATATTAGTATATGCTAATCTTGTATTAGCAAAACGAAAACAATATTATTGGATGCTTAAAAATATAAGAAAAATATTTTAGCTGAAAAGACCATTTCCTTAAAATTAAAGCAACCACACTGGGAAGTGTGAAGGTCCGAAGTCCTTATAAATGCTGACGGGTTGCAACGGGGCGTTGTAATGTTGGTTGACAAGTTCCGGCCGGGTTTAATGTGAACCGGGCGCTGTGGGAGAGTTAAACCTGTGTTTTTGTACCATGTGCTATAAATCAAATTTATTTACTGAAAGTCAGGGATCTTACAACGCCCAATCTTTTACAGTATGTAACGATAAACCAATTCATATTACAGTATTGCTTCAAACATATCCAATCAGTCTGATAGGCATTGTCTATTTTTCGATTAGTTATCAGGTTCATAGATATTTTGAACAAAAATTCAAGCTATACTGTAAATTTTATAAAGGGTGGAAAAATATGAGAAAAGATAAAAGAGACTTGAAGGTCTGTGAGCATTCTGGATACAGATATAAAGCCAACCCCTACGCTTATGTTAAAAGGTGCATGGCTGGAGGAATGGGGATTTACAGCTAATATGCCGGTGGCTGTTCAGTGTGAGGAAGGAAACTGATTATCGTCCTTGATGAAGAAAAACAAAAGATGTTGGAAGAAGAGCAGGCTTATATTGAAAAAGAGACGAAAAAGTTACTGGCAAAAGCTTGCAGTAGAGCGGAAACGGAGATACGGAAAATAAGGAGATGATTAAAATGAAGCGTCAGGCAGTTATATTTGCTGTTGAAACGGAGAATGGTGTTGTGAACAGGATTGGAAAAGCATATATTGCCATTCGGAAATCAGATTTCGGGGCGGCGAGGTTATTTGGCTGGATGATAAATTCAAAATATCATTACACGGAAGGAAAGTAAAAAATCATAATTTGAGTTTTGGGAAAAGGTGACATAGCTTATGGCAAAAAACAGCAGGGGGATAACAGAGACAACAGGACAGAAAGGAATACAGTTGCCTGAAATTATTGTCTCGGATAAAACTATACGGAATTTGATTTTTGTTGTTCGTGAGCAACAGGTAATGTTGGATAGTGATTTGGCTGCACTTTATCAGGTAGAGACGAAGGTGTTCAATCAGGCAGTAAAAAAACATTGCACGTTTCCCGGATGCGTTTCGCTTCCAGCTTACAAATGAAAAGAGTATGAGGTTGAGGTCACAGATTGTTACCTCAAACGGGAGAGGTGGGAGACGATATCTGCCATATGTTTTACGGAACAGGAGTATTGCTATGCTTTCAGCAGTGCTTAACAGTAATATTGCAATACAGGTGAGTATTCAGATAATGACGGCGTTTGTTGAAATGAGAAGGTTTCTGGTAAATAATTCTGTGATGTTTCGGAAAATCAGTGAAGTGAATTGGAGGCAGCAGGGAATATGAAAAGGACGGATGAACGTTTTGAAAAAGTTTTTTGATTACATAACAGGCATAATGAGGTAAAATTACAAGGTGTTTCCATGACCCTTTCTTGTTATTGATGGCGGTTGTGCATACCATATTAGACATCGTTGAAGGATGCAGGGAAAAAAGTGTTTGCGATTAATATAATAGTAGATGAGGAAGTTATAAAGGATATTTTGCTGCGCTTATCTAATTAATGATTGGATGCTTTAATTGCATAATAAAATTAAGAGCCAAAAGCAGACAAATTCTGTTCTGGCTCATTTTGATACAATGCATAATATAATGTACTTGAAAGTATTCCGAGGGAATATAATAATATAATATTGAATTAAAAAAGGAGGCACCAAATGAACTTCTTAACTACAGTAGAAATGTCAGAGATATGGGGAATTTCATCTAGGAGAATATCTTTACTTTGTAGTGAGGGGTAGGGAGTGGAAGGGGCGTTAAGAAGGGAAAAACATGGTTAATTCCTGAGAACGCGAGAAAACCAGGATCAGACGTTTACATAAATGAATTAATAAAAACTTGTACTTGAATGTACAAATTGCAGGAGGATATTAGTAGTGCCAACTTTGGAATGGATTGGTAAAGATCAAAGTTATAAATCATCATAGAGAAGTACCATACAGGATTCTGGATTATAAATATAGCTATGATATAGATGGCCAAAAATGTTAGTGATAATAGAAGCGAAAATATGATAATATGGGGATAACTTGGAGGTTAAAACTTTGCTTCAGATATGCAGGAAGGGGTAAATTGTATTTATATAGATCCCCGTATAACACTGGCAATGAAGGATGGGTGTATAATGATAATGTATCAGACCCTAAAATAAAAAAATGGCTTGGTGAAACAGTAGTTGGTAAAGAAGGAGAGGATTTATCAAGACATGACAAATGGCTATGTATGATGGTATCCCAGACTAAAACTATTACAAAAAGTTGATGGCAGAAGATGCGGTGATTTTTGTATCTATTGATGATATTGAAATAACCTATATTCGACTTATAATGGATGAAATATTTGGCAAAACAAACTTTATCGCACAGCTTATATGGAAAAGTCGGCAGAATAAGGATAATAGAAATATAACAAATGTTTCTAATGACCATGAGTATGTGCTTTGTTATGGCACGAAGTTGAGAGGTTGCCTAAGAGATATCAGTCAATATTCTAATCCTGACAACGATCCAAGAGGGCCATGGGCAAGTGCAAATATGGTTGGCTTGGCTACAGAAGATGCAAGACCTAATTTGCATTATGACCTAATTAATCCAGAAACAGGCATTAACTATGGTAAACCACTCAAAGGGTGGAGGTATGATAGAAATAGTATGGCAAGGTTGATTGGTGGAGAATAGAATTTTTATGGCCTCCTACCCCATCAGGAAAGGCCACGAAAAACAATTCCTTTCAGAATTGAAAGCACTGAATATACGGGCTACTCTTCTATAGTTGGAGATAAATTCTATACTAGTGATGGAACAAAGGGAGAGATGGGTATATTCGGAAAAGTAGAATTTGCATTTCCCAAATGTTCAGGTTTTATTTCTGAATTGTTAGAGCAGGCTACAGATAAAAATTCCATAATTCTGGATTCTTTTGCGGGTTCGGGAACTACTGCACATGCAGTTCTTAATATGAATAAAAATGATGGAGGAAATCGTAAGTTTATCCTTGTTGAAATGGAAGATTATGCAGAAAGTATTACGGCAGAGCGTGTGAAGCGTGTTATAAAAGGTTATGGTGATGGAAAAAATGAAATAGAAGGTACAGGAGGGAGTTTCAGCTATTATGAGTTGGGAAACCCTTTGCTGCAGCCTGATGGCAATCTAAATGAGTTAATACCGATGGAATCAATTGAGAATATATTTGGTTTAGCGAAACAAGAACGGATTTTTTCTAAGGTAGATAGCCAAGATAATGATTATTTTTTTGGGTGTGGTTAATAATACGGCATATTATCTCTATTATGAGCATGAGAGTATAACTACGCTTGATCGGAAGTTTTTAAGTTCAATAAAAACAAAAGCTGACGGATATGTAATTTATGCTCATTTATGTACTATATCAAATCAAGAATTACAAATACATAATATTTTATTTAAGAAAATCCCAAGAGATATAGCGATGCTATAGAGGAGTACAACTATATGAAATTAAAAAATATCAAAAGAAAGTGATAAATGATTTAAACCGTTTCCTAACACTTTTAACGGAGCGGCAAAGTATTAAAGAGGCCTATAGAGTATTTTGGGAAGAAAAAGACATTGCAGTTGGATTTGGAGGAGTGCCATATTATCAATCAGTAATTCCAGGAGTACCACATATATGTCTGAAAGTTCCTACTGGTGGTGGTAAAACATTTTTGGCTGCTAATGCAATAAAACCGATATTTGAATCTATGCCTAATGAACATCCAAAAGCAGTTGTATGGTTAGTACCTTCTGATGCTATTTTGACACAAACGCAAAAAGCTTTAATGGATAATGAACATCCATATCGACAAAGATAAATACTGATTTTGGAAATTCAGTAGAGGTGTATTCAAAGAAGCAATTACTGAATGGTCATAATTTTAATCCAGCATCAGTTAACGAGCAACTTTCAATTTTTATATTAAGCTATGACTCTTTCCGAACTAATAAAAAGGAAGGGAGAAAAGCTTATCAGGAGAATGGGTATCTGGCATCTTTTTGCAAAATTAAAATCAGATACGTCTACTTTTTGGAGGATACGGATGAGGACAGCGCTGATACAAGTGATACGAAGACTAAATCCTCTTTGTCATTGTTGATGAGAGCCATCATGCTACAACAAGCTTAGCGTGGAAATGTTAAAAAATTTCAATCCATCTTTTTTGTTTTAGATTTGACTGCAACACCAAGTCAGGCAGTAATATCATATCTTATGTAGAGGCCAAGCAGTTAAAAATAGAACAGATGATTAAGCTGCCAGTGATTGTATATAATCGAAAGAGCCAGGATGATGTGTTTTAGGTGCAATTAGTTTCCACGTAGTAAATTAGAGGCAGAGGCAGAACGTGAAGACAGGAAGCGGAACGTGAGGAGCAAGGATCTGGTAAGGTATATCCGTCCTATCATATTATTTCAGGCACAACCAAAAAACAATTCCGATAGCACTACCTATGAAAAATAAAAGAATATTCTAATTGACATCGGAATACCGGATGAACAAATTGCTATTAAAACTGGAGATAAGGATGAAATAAAGGATTTAGACTTAATGTCAACAGATTGTCCTATACGATATATAATTACCGTAAATGCTTTAAAAGAGGGATGGGATTGTCCATTTGCTTATATATTGACCACAGTGGCTAATCGAACGTCATCAGTTGATGTAGAACAAATACTGGACGTGTGCTTCGTTTACCCTATACAAAAAGTAATAAGAAAGATGTGTTAAATTTATCGTATGTTATTACTTCTTCATCAGATTTTTATGGGACATTAGACAAATGTGGTGGTAGGATTAAATAATGCAGGGTTTAGTAGTAAAGATTATCGTGTTGGGGAAATGTCGGATGAGACAGCAGAAGCTGCTGATGAAATTGTTCCAAAACAGTTGGAGTTTGATGGTGTATTAGAAAAGGAAGATGTCCCTCATATAGATACTGAGACATTAAAGACCAAGATGGATAATATTCTTCGCGAATCTTCTGGTCAATATGATGTATCTAATAAAGTTGTAGATAGTATGTTTGCTACTGCTTTAACACAAAACAATATATTGGGAAGAAATGGAGGTAGAAGAAGAGGTAGAAGTATCTGATATTCCAATGGAAGTGAGGAAAAGATGAACAAATTTTTTATATGAATGAACGATTTGTTCAGAGACAATGGATTTGTTTTGCCTCAATTTGTGGTAAAAACTGAACCAAGCCTTTTTTCGGAGGATGAATATGTATTGTTAGAAAAGAAAAATTTGCAGGTCGGTTTTTACACTTAAGGATAAGGATGTGCAGATTGACTTTTCAACAGTTGATTTGGAAATGGCGAAGGTAGATGTGGATGATTCGCCGGATTCAACGCCAAAAGGCTTGGACATTACAGGGTTTTTGATAGTATCTATATTAAAGAATGGTTTGATTCTCAACCCTCTGAAAAGTTACGTCATTGTAAGGAGATGATTTGTAAAAAGCTTTCTTCTATAAATGCAGTAAATGATAAAGAACTATACGATTATGTAGACAGAATCATAGATAATATGACAGAAGATCAACTTATGGATTTAGAACAATCCATACCCATATATTATGAAGATTCAGAACAAAGGTTAAACACTTATTAGAAAGTCATGCATCAAAGGTTTTGATAAGTGGCTGGAACAGGAATTAACCTTATATGCCAGCCTCATTATCATTTTCCTCCCTTACATATCATCTTAAGTTTACATCGACTGTTCCGAACTCATTATATACATCAGAGGAAGAGGAGATGATTATGAACGAAAAGTTGTAATGAAATTAGCATCACGAATAATATAAAATGGTGGCATCGAAATATTTCCAGGAAAGGTTTTATGATTAATGGATCGGTTCACGCATCCTGATATATTATTGTTATGACTAATGGCGGAAAGGTGCTGTTAATTGAAAACTAAAGGAGACTATTTGGATAATGACGAATCAAAAGAAAAGCTCTCGTCTTGGTGCAAAATGGGATAGTTTTGCAGGAAGAATGTTCAGATATTTTATGGTATTTCAGTCAAAGCAACCGATTATTCAGGGTGCATATTCATATGACAGATTTATCGAAATAATAGAAAAAAATTGTAAATAGAAACATATGTTGGTTATTATAAAATTTTCTCAAGCTGCCTGTATTAAAAAGGCGGCAGGTTTTTTTGTATCTCAAAATAGTATTACAAAAAAAATGTATCAATCATCAGTTGACGAATAAATGTTCGGTTGTCTGGTAATGCTTACCATATAAACAATTTATGAGGGAGATGAATCATGGACACAGACAACCGATTGCGATTTGGAAAATATGTAGAATCATTAAGGAAGAACAAAGGAAAAATCCCTGCGGGAACAGCTAAAGCGATAAAAGTGTCACCGCAATAAGCAGGAGGTGGAAAGGGAAGAAGCAGTACTTTCAATTGAACGGCTGAAACTGCTGTCCTATTTTGTGGTCTTGATGAGGATGAAACCCATGCCTCTATGATATGGCAGCAGAATCAAGGTCGTCCAATGATATCTGTCACCCGCAGGACTGCGCAGATTACATGCGTGGTAATTTATATGTGATAGAAGCACTGACGCCTGTCAATGGAGACTGGGGCAGGTGAAAAAGGAGTGGCAGGTGTTCCTGGATGACTTTAAAAGCAAGAAAGGGGTGATTGGATATGTACCAGCCTAAGCTAAGAAAGCAGAGGAGCGGCATTTCCTATCATGAGGAATAGTGAGATTGATGCCCATGCAGAGGAATTCCTGCGTGATTACAAGTCCTTTCCTGCTGTAAAACGCCGCAGCCGGTGGATATTGAGGCATTTGTGGAGTTCTACTCTTGACTGGCATTGATTTCACATACCTTTCCCATTAGTGGTCTGATATTAGGCCGGATGGTATTCCAGGAGAC
>VOFE01001175.1_pt1 | contig 17475 bp, 33 predicted proteins | sample 5384071 | NCBI WGS metagenome assembly VOFE01 (sample SAMN12384724, study PRJNA508395) | human gut metagenome | isolation source: healthy gut D | host: Homo sapiens
AAAACTACACATGTTTTCTGATATGACCAAAAGAAAAACTTAAAATCTTGTCTTTTCATGCAAAGTTTTCCATTCTTGTGTGTTATTCATTTGATTATTAGTATTATGTGTTTTTGGCGAATCGGAAAAGTTATCCGAAAATGAAAATCTTATGAAATAAAACCTTTGAAATCTAATCTATTATGAATCATTTTGTGTATCTTTGCCCGAAGTAAAAAACGAATGAATCATGGAAACAGTAAAGAACCGTAGAAGTATTCGGAAGTATGCCGGAAAACCGGTGGATGAGGAGTTGTTACGCCGTCTTTTGGAGGTGTCGGAAAGGACACAGACTATGGGCAACATGCAGCTCTACAGCGTGGTGGTGACGCGTAGCGAAGAGATGAAAAAACGTTTGGCGCCGGCGCATTTCAATCAGCCTATGGTGACTCAGGCGCCTGTGATCCTGACGATATGTGCGGATTTCAACCGTACGGTCAAATGGGCGGAGCAGCGCAAGGCGCAGCCCGGATATGACAATTTCTTTCATTTTTGAATGCCCCCACGGATGCGCTGTTGTTTACACAGACATTTTGCAATTTGGCCGAGGCGGAAGGGCTGGGGATTTGTTATTTAGGTACGACTTTTATATGCCGTCCCTAGTTATCGACATCTTGCAGTTGCCCCGCTTGGTGATGCCGGTGGCGACACTCACCGTCGGATGGCCCGATGAACATCCCGAGCAGACCGACCGTCTGCCTTTGGAGGCTGTGGTACATGAAGAGACCTATCACGACTATATCCCCGAAACTATCGACCGATATTACGGGCCGAAAGAACAATTACCAGAGAACAGGCATTTTTGTGGAAATCAACCACAAAGGAGACGCTGGCTCAAATCTTCACGGATATCCGTTACACCGTAAGGATAACGAAGCTATGAGCCGGGGCATGTTGGAGGCTTTGAAACGTCAGGGGGTTTTTAGACTGACGGGCGCAGGCATGCGTCGCAAGGGCGTGCCTTTACTTTGTGTTAAATAAACTTAACGGGGGGGGTAAAAAGCTTTGCCTCCCTTTTTGTTTTGTCGGAGTTTCAGTATTTTTGAAGCCGTATAAAACCAACTTTAAAAAATAAGTGTATGAAGAAGATCTTACTTTTATTGTGCTTGTTCTTAGGCATGCAGACTTATGCCCAAGACGAGGTGAGAGAGTTGACTACGGTGATAAAGGTCACCCCGTCGTCTTCCGAGCGTTTCGACGTGGCGCAGTTGCAACTTGAACTCAACGGGCAGGGGATGCCTGAGAATGGGTTTGTTTGGGATGCAACTTCCAGTAGTTTCAAGGGCAAGTTGTCTTATAACCCTTACGAGGATAACTTCATCCGGCTTTACATGCCGGACCAGTCGATTTCTTACGAAGGGCCGATACTTTTGATTTCGGCAACCCGGAAATTACGACGGTGGAAGTGAATGCGGATTTCTCTCCTTATCATTATGTGAGTTTCACGTCGGGCAGTCGGAGGATTACAATGTAGAGTTGGATTATATAGGACTTTCCGATGGCAGCAGTTGGAATAGCTCTTATCCCGGTGTGCAGATTCGGCAGATGGATGACGGCGAATATCTGCGTACAGGTGAGTACATTTATGAACTGTCTGCGTTTACGCCCGAAGGAATCAGCGTAGATGTGAAAAACGGTAACGTGACCGTAGAGGATGAAGATGTAGCTGTGACTACGGCGGAGAAATTGGATGATATGACACTGGTCAATTTTCAGGTCAAAGATGCTGAGGGGAAACCGGGCGAGGCCGAGGTCATTCTTCTCCAAGCGAATTTAGATTTGTCTACCGATGAACAGGGGAGCGTGCAGGGATATCTTCAGCCCGGTACATATTACTATTATCCTGAGATGGAAGGCAACTATTTGGCTTCGCCTGCAACGGACTTAGCTACTTTTACGGCTTCAGGGAAAACTACCACTGTGGATTATTCTTTCCAAGACAAAGGGTATAAACCCGTGACGTTCCGTACGGAGGGCGATGTGCAAAGCGGTAGCTTGATAATTTCGCCTGTGGGTATGGAGTATAATGAATTTTATGTGAATAATATAGACTTCCCTTATTCCGTTTACATGGTAGATGGCTTGTATAAGTATGTAGTGGAGCCCGGCTACAACGCTAATACGAATTTCGAAACGGCTCATGGACTTGTGAATACGGCAGAAAACCGTGATGTGGTTTGCGCTTTCCATTCCTCCGATTATGGACGATGCGTTTCAAGTTGAAAGGGCGGAAGAAGGTTATGCCTATACGATTTATGCCATGAGCGGACAAGAAAGTCGGGCTACTGATTTCATGCCGGTTACAGGTGGTGATGGAGTTTCCGGTACATGGGAGGCCGAGTTGGGTTTGAAAACCGGAGCATACACTTATGCGTTGGAAAGGCAGGATTATGCCACGCAGCAAGTAGACTTCCTGACACTCGGTTCGTTTGATATGGAGGAGCAGCAGGAGGTTGAGATAGATTTGTCAAAGACGGAGAGTGTGCCGGTCGAAGTCTCCGTGGCGAATTTGCCGGACTTCATGGAAAGGGCGGTCGTTCACGTGCGAGGTCAGTACGTCCCGGGGTGAAAGACTGTGGCAGTTCCGCATAGAAAGCGGAGAGACGAAGTTCCGGACCCGTTTGCCGGAAGGGGAATATGTTTTCAACTGGAACAGTTATTCCTCTTATTCGGGAGAAGATGGCATAGAGCTTGATTACGTGACACATGAGACCGTAGAAGGTGTATCGGACAAGGTGGTATTGGACTTCAGTCGTCTGGCATATGCTCGTGTGAAGACCGTTGTGCCCGACGGGTTGGAGGCGGATTATTGCAATGTGTCCACCGGAGGGGATTTCATCACTGAGATAGAATTCGAGGGCAGTAGTACGGCGACTTATGTCATACTCGACCCCGGTCAATATGACATACAGGCCACGGCTTCGGATTACGAAGGGGTTGATGTGCATGTATCCGATTTGCAGGCTGTGACATTGGAGGCAGGCCGTTTGACTGACGTGGAACTTAACATAGACCGCAAGCAGGAGGGTATCTTGGTTGAACTGGAAGTAGAGAACGTAAAAAGGGCACAATCTGGCAGGGGCTACCGTGACGCTGAATGGTAAAGTGTACCGGACGAATGCTTCTGGTTATCTGACTTTGGCCGATGTGCGTGGTGACGAAATCCGTATGAAAGTGGAAGCTGAAGGCTACTTGCCTTTTTGAAAAGGTATATGCCGTGAGCGACATTTATCGTTATGTCGGAGAAACTTATATGAATGTGGTGCTTATGCCTAAGGGTGGTTCTTCTGTTTCAACGGTCGAGACCGATGGTCTGTTAAGTGTGGAACGCACGGTCGTGGATGGTCGTATTGTCATTTCAATGCCACGGATAAAGTCTGGAACGTGCGCTTGGTGTCATTGTCGGGAGCCGTCGTGGCACAGGACGAAGTGCCTGCAGGGACAACCGAATTGCAAGTGGGGCACTTGCGTAAAGGTATGTATCTCTTGAATTTGTATCGCGACGGAATACAGAAGACCATCAAAGGTCATCAAGAAATAAGGCTCGGATATGGGGTGGGCTACCTGCCCTCCATATCCCCAAAAAACTTCCGGCGCACTTGCAGAAGCAGGTGCGCCGGATGTTTTTTAAGATAAAGCTTACCGTTGTTTCAGCAGCTTTTCTATTTCATCCATTTTGGATTTGAATGCCTTGTCTACGTGCAGCCGGTCTTCTACTACGCTACAGGAATGCAATACCGTGGCGTGTGTGCGTTTTCCAATCAGCGAACCGATACGGGCTAATGACAGATTGGTATGTTTTTGGGCCAAGTACATGGCTATTTGCCGTACCTGTGCTACGGGTTGTTTGCGGCATTTGGTGAACACGTCCTCCTGCTTGACATTGAAGTACCCGCACACTTTGTCGAGTATGAAATCTATGGTCACCGGTTTGTTCTCCTGTTTTACCGCACGTTTAAGAATCTGTTCCGCCAAAGGCAAGTCTATGTCGCGGTTCCATACGACGGAGTAAGCCATGAGAGAGTTGACGATACCTTCCAATTCGCGTACGCTGTCGTTCACGTTTTCCGAAACGAAGTCGATGACTTCTTCCGGTATTTTCAGGCCGTCCTGCCGTATTTTGTTTTCCAGAATATCATGGCGAAGCTGTTGGTTCGGCTTCTCCAGTTCGGCCAATAATCCCCATTTGAAACGAGTCAGCAACCGTTCTTCCATGCCTTGCAAGGCTGTGGGCGGTCGGTCGGATGTCAGGATGAGTTGTCGTCCGTTCTGGTGTAAATGATTGAATATGTGGAAGAACGTGTTTTGGGTCTTGGTCAGACTGGCAAATTCCTGCACATCGTCGATAATCAGTACGTCGATAGTCTGGTAGAAGTTGATGAAGTCGTTTACGGTGTTTTTCCGTACGGAATCCGTGTATTGCACCTGAAAAAGGTGGGCGAAACGTACAGTACACGCTTTGTAGGGTGAAGTTCTTTGATCTTGGCTCCGATAGCGTTTACCAAATGAGTCTTTCCCACACCGGAAGCTCCGTAGATAAACAAAGGATTGAATGTAGACTGTTTCGGATGTTCGGCTATAGCCTGCCCTACGGGCGGGGGAGTTTGTTGCTTACTCCTTCGATGAAGTTTTCAAAACTGTAGTTCCGGTTCAACTGAGGATCCAAATCTTGAGGCATAGGAGCCTGCAACGGACTGGGTGCCCTGTTGCTACCCGTTGCCTGTATCTTGGCACGGGGCGTCAGAGGCTGTGTGTTGACCGGCTCGATGTCTACGGTCAAATGATGGGTCTGGTCTACCATCAGGCTGTATTTCAACTGCGTTCCTTCTCCGAAAACTCGTCGTACGACGGAGAATATCAGCCGGCCGAAATGTTCCGACAAGAATTCATAAAAATACTGGCTCGGCAAGCCGAATGTCAGTACTTGCTTCTCGAAAGAGATGATCTGAATCGGTTCAAACCATGTCCTGTATTGTTTCTCGTCTACATTATTGCGAATGATGGGCAGACAACGTTCCCATAACGATTGCGCTGAACCTTCCATTAGATTTTGTGTTTATCCGATGAACTTCCTATATACTTCTACGCTGCAAATTTCGCAATATTCCGCGATAAAAACAAGCCTTCAGTTCAGGACGAGATGCTAAAGACGTTTTTAATTCCCTTGCAGTCAGAATGATAAGAGCCTGTTTTAAATTTTATTTAATAACATCCTAATGGATGCCAGTTTTACCATTTCCTCTGCCGAATCGAAAGTTAGCTCATAGTTTCGGCATAGCCTTCTATAATTGTCAAACCATGAAAAGGTTCTTTCCACAATCCATCTTTTACCTATTGGTCTAAAGCCTTTTAGCTTATCACCACTGACGACAACTTCAAGAATGTATCCAAAAAGCATTTTTAATCTTCTCAGCTATTTCTCCACGATATCCGGAATCTGCCAATATGACTTTGATGTTGCAAGAGTTCCCTCAGACACCTTGCCAACAGATAAGCCGCCTTGCTGTCATGCACACAGGCAATCGTCACCATGACTGCAAGCAGGAATCCATTTTATCTACCACCACATGACGTTTAACGCCTTTTACTTTTTGTTCCCGTCAATGCCATTAAGAGAACGATTATCACCCCAACGTACACTTTGACTATCCATGATACCCAAACTTGCTTCTGCTTTTTGACCCATTTTACACGTACTTTTTCTCGTAAGTTGTTCAATAATAAATCAAATTCACCCCAAGAAGACCATTTGCGATAATAGTAGTAAACCAACTCCCAAGGAGCGAGAAGTCTGAGGGAAGCATACGCCATTGGCAACCGGTTTTGACTACATAGAAAATGGCATTCCATATTTCACGCAAATCATATTTTCGTTTCCTTTCTTGCACGTTCAAGATTTTCTTGATAACTTGCCACTGTGTTTCTTCTAAATCCGTCGAATACATAATTATTTGAAGATTGGTAACTAAAATAATCATTTTCGAGGAAAGAAGAAGCACTCTTTTTATTTCAAACAGGAAAATTTAAACAGGCTCTAAAAAATAAAAAAATAAAATTGTGCTTTTTGCTTGCTTTTCTCTAAGTGTTTGTCTTGCCGGAGGATAGGCTTTCCGGGGAAGCCGGGACGGAAAATACAAAGCCGGACACCTTAATCGGGTATCCGGCTTTACAAGCCTTTGCGGCCTCTGTTTTTTCGAGGTTAGTTCTTACGTCCGAAAAGCGAGAAGTGTACGTAGCGTTTCGGATTTTCTTTCAAATCTATAAGCAGGTTGTTGGCACTGCCCGCTGTATGAGTCAGATTGTTATACAAAGCACTGTCGTTCAGCAGTAGTCCCAACGTATTGTCTTTGCGGTTCATTTTCTCGGTCATGAGCTGCACATAGCCCAATGTCGTGTCTACTTTGCTTAAAGTGGCTTGCAGATCCAGTTCGTTTATATGGTCGGTCAGGGTAATGACGTTGTCGCCTATACGGCTCATCTTTCCCGTCAGTTCCGGCAGGTCGTTACGCAGAAGCAGATTCAGTTGTCGGCTGCTCTGGTTCAGATTGGCCGTAATGCTTTGGGCGTTTTCCATAATGCTTGGTAAATTAGGGTTGGCTGCCAACGTATTCAATGTAGTCAAAAGTGTGTCCACTTTGCCCATGATTTGTTCCACTTGCGGGACGATGTCGGCGGCCTTGTCCATCAGCCCCTTGGTGTCGTCTCCCTGTATGGTGTCGCCCGGGCGTAATGCCCGTCTTCGGGATTGCCCAATAAAGGTTGAGGTTACATCCCCCAGCATTTCAGTAACCAGTGTGCCTTTTGTACCCTTGGGCAGGCGCATGCTTTCGTCTACGCTGATTTCTACCAATACGTGCCCCGGCAGTTGGTAATTATAAAGGATATCGCGCACCGTACCTATTTTATATCCGTTGGCCAACACCGGGCCGGACTTGGCCAATCCTTTGATGTCCGAAAATTCTATGTAATAGGAATTGCTGGACTTGAACAGGTTAATGCCTTTCAAGAAGTTGAGTCCGATAAAAGAGTGCGGCGATAGCCACAGCGCCGGTCAAGCCGATTTTAACTTCTTTCGTAAAGTATTTCATAAGTTTCTCAACGTTTATTAGTTCTTTTTATATTCGGAGATGGCTTCAGAGAGTTCCATCTTTTGGCCGTTTTAAAAGCCACGATAAAAGCCCTTCAAAATCTTCCTTTACTTTATTGCGTATTTTAATGGCTTCCTGGTAGTCGGTAGTTGCCCCGTACGTGTACTTATAATAAGCTCCTTCTTTATAGAAATCTATCGGAGAAAGGTTTTTGAAACGGGAACTGCCCGCAGGAATCTGTCGGGTGGAAGCCTGGATTTGTATTTTGAATACAGGCCGGGAGTCCGTTGCCGGTTGTTCCTGCTTTTTTTCCGGTTTCGGAGGTTGAAGGCTTGTCGCCGTTTTGGGTCAATACGCCGATGTCGCTTTCGGGGTATCCGTTACGGCACCTTCCACGGCTTGCGTTTCGTCGCTTTCCGCTTGTAGGACATCCATTTCCGCTCCCGTTGTCTTTCCCTTCGTATGCTGTCTTTTTATAAGAAGGAAGGCGTTGTAAATGCTTTGGCTCATTTACGGATACCGTTTTGTGAGTTGAGGAAAGCCTCTTCATCGTGTGTGGAAATGTAGCCCAATTCAATCAATACGCTCGGCATGCTTGTTTCCCGTAATACGAGGAACCCCGCCTGATGCACGCCTTTGTCCGGCCGTCCGCCGGTTGTCCTGAACTCTTTTTGGATTTGTTTGGCAAAGTCCACGCTCTGAGCCATGTATTTGTCTTGGCATCAGTTCGAAAATGATGTTAACTTTCCGAAGACTTCGGGTCGAATCCCCTGATAACGTTCCTTGTAGTCGTCCTCCACCAGGATTACGGCATTTTCCGTTTGGCCACTTCCAGATTTTCATCGGCGCGGGCCATACCCAGCGTGTAGGTTTCAGTTCCCCGGCCTATCGCCTTGCCCGGCAAAGAGTTCGTATGTATGGACACGAACAGGTCGGCATTCGCCCGGTTGGCGATTTCTGCCCGTCGTCCCAACGGAATGAACACATCGGTCTTTCGGGTATAAATCACTTTTACGTCTGGACAATTTTCTTCCACCAGTTTGCCGAATGCCTTGGCTACAGACAGGTTGATGTTTTTTCTCGCGGGAGAAACGGCCTATGGCACCGGGGTCTTTCCGCCGTGTCCTGCATCGATGACCAAGGTGAAACGGTCTGTTCCGGCCGGTGCGGCCGAGGCATATAAAAACTGTGTCTCTCCGGCGTATGCCAAAAGAAACACGAAAAGGACTTTTATAATCGTTATCGTTTTTTTTAGTTCCATTTTGTTGCAAAGATAGTGTAAGTCGGGTGTAATTCGGCTGGCCCGAATTTGCAGACTGCCGCCTATCTCGTGCAAATATAATAGATTTTCAGGTAAGAAACGCCTTATTTTTATGCTTTTCTGTAGGGAGTCCCTGAGATTTTAATAGATTTTATCAGTCTGCCGGTCGGGCATCTCCTTTCTTTTCGCTATATTCGCACCGTCATTAACTGAAGGCTCATGAAAAATAATCTGAGGAAAACTTGTGTATGTATTTCAGCTTTGTGCATGGTCGGGGGCCGTATGGCCGGTTGCCATGCAGGAGAAAGATGCCGTTTCCGTAAGTGCAGTTAGGGAAACCGGAAGCGAGGGCGTCTTTTTCTGCCACTGGGGAACGTTTGGGACGGGGGGGCCGTAGCTGTCAGGCTATCGCCCGATACGGTCATGGTGAGTTGGCGTTATTTGTCCTCCGATCCGGTGCGTACGGTATTCAATGTGTATCGCGACGGCCTGTTGGTTACTCCTAAACCTGTGGCTGTTTCCACACAATTTTACGATTATAACCCCTCCCGGGGAAAATCGGTATATGAGGTACGTCCGATGATAGACGGTCGTGAAAAAACGTCGTCCGGCGGTAAATGGACGCTTCGGCCGATGCCCCGTGCGGTTATGTCAACATCCCGTTGCAACAACCGGAGCCGCAGACGATGCCCGACGGTGAGGCTTGTACCTATACGGCCAATGACGCGTCCGTCGGTGATTTGGACGGCGACGGGGATTTTGAGATTGTACTGAAGTGGGAGCCTTCCAATGCCAAAGACAATTCCCACAGCGGTTTCACCGGGACGGTGTTCCTGGACGCGTACGAACTGGACGGCACCCGTCTGTGGCGTATCGACTTGGGGCGTAACATCCGTGCGGGGGCGCATTACACCCAGTTCATGGTGTATGACCTTGACGGCGACGGACGGGCTGAAGTCACGGCCAAGACCGCAGACGGCACGGTGGACGGCGGGGACATACGATAGGCGACCCTCGGCGGACTACCGGGTGGGGGCGCAGAACCGGTGGAAGGCCGGAAGGGGTATATCGCTTCGGGACCGGAGTTCCTGACCGTGTTCGACGGGAAGACGGGCGCGCCTTGCAAACAGTGGACTATGTCCTCCGTGCGGACGGTTGGAAGACTGGGGCGACAATTATGCCAACCGTAGCGAGCGGTATCTGGCGGCTGTGGCATATTTGGACGGGCGGCATCCGAGCGTGGTGATGTGCCGGGGATATTATACGCGCAGTGTTTTGGCGGCTTTCGATTGGGATGGCAAGCGGCTGACGTCGCGTTGGGTGTTCGATACGGATTCCGCCCGTTGGGCTTCGTACGCAGGGCAGGGGAACCATAACCTGCGTGTGGCCGACGTAGACGGTGACGGTTGTGACGAAATCACATACGGCTCGTGTGCGATAGACCATGACGGGACGGGGCTGTACAATACCGGTTTCGGTCATGGCGACGCCTTGCACCTCACGGCTTTCGACCCCTCGTCCGACCGCTTGCAAGTGTGGGATTGCCACGAGAACAAGCGCGACGGAAGTGATTTCCGCGATGCCGCGACCGGAAAGGTCATCTTCCGTCTCCCGGCTGCCAAAGACGTGGGGCGTTGCATGGCGGCGGACATCGACCCTAACGAATTATGGAGTGGAGATGTGGTCGTCGGCTTCCGGAGGCATACGGAATATAAAAGGAGAGGTGGTTTGTGCCGCGCCACGGGGCTTGCCGATGAACATGGCCGTATGGTGGGACGGTGATTTGCTGCGCGAGATGCTGGACCATGAAACGGTGAGCAAGTACGACTGGGAGGCAAAGGCTTGCCGTCCGCTGGCGACGTTCGACGGATGCAGTTTCAACAACGGGTCGAAAAGCAATCCTTGTTTGCAGGGCGACATCTTGGGCGACTGGCGCGAAGAGGTCGTGGTGCGCACGGCAGACAATACGGCTTTGCGCGTGTATGTGTCCCCGCTTCCCCTCCTTACCGTTTCCATACGTTTTTGGAAGACCGGCCTTACCGGCTCAGTATCGTAACGGAAAACGTGGCTTATAACCAACCCCACAGCCCGGCTTCTATTTCGGTGCGGAATTGGAACGGAGCGGCAAGCTTTTCCGAGGGTATCAGTTTGGAAAATGAGAATATGGAAAATCATATGAACTAAAAAAAATGAAAAAAGCAATGAAGAAAAACTTTTTTGGCGGCTATCTTGTTAGCCGGAATGATGTCTGCGGGCGGGGCGGCTTGGGCTGCCGGTGAGGCGGACGCTGCTCCTTGGGCCGCAGTCATGGCTGCGGCAGCACAGCAGGATGAAAAGACCGTCACCAGTCCCGACGGTGTGACCTTCCTCAAAGTAGGATTGAAAGACGGACGCATATTATAAGGTAGGATATTATGCGGACGGGAAAGAAGGGCGGAAGGAAGTGACTATGTTGGAGGAGTCTCCCCTTGGGCTTGGTGGCCAATATCGGTGATTTCAGCCGTGACTTGGTATGGGTGAAAGAACAGACCGGTACGCACGACATCCGTTACGACCTGGAGCGCAGCAAGGCGGGCCGGGTGGACAAGAAGGCCAATACCTTTACCGTGCGTCTGGCCAATGCCAAGAAGCAGGAGATGGAAGTGGAATTCGTGGTGGAAGACCACAACGTGGCTTTCCGTTATTTCCTGCCCAAGCAGGGCGGAACGGGTTGCGTGCGCGTGATGAACGAAACCACGGGGTTCCGTTTCCCAGGCAAGACACGACTTTCCTCACGCCGCAGAGCGACGCCATGATAGGATGGAAGCGAACGAAGCCCAGTTACGAGGAGGAATACAAGGCCGACGCACCGATGGACACGCCTTCACAGTATGGCCACGGCTACACCTTCCCGGATTGTTCCATGTGGGGGAAGACGGTTGGGTGCTCGTGAGCGAAACGGGCGTGGACAGCCGCTATTGTGCTTCCCGCCTGAGCGACGCGCAGGATGGTCTGTACACTGTGGCTTTCCCGATGCCGGAAGAAAACAACGGCAACGGCACGTCGGAACCGGCCTTTGCCTTGCCCGGCCATACGCCTTGGCGTACGATAACGGTGTCTCAGGACTTGGCTCCCATCGTGGAGACCACGGTGATTTGGGACGTAGTGGAACCCCGTTTCACCACGGAGCATAAATATAAGTACGGGCGCGGCACGTGGAGCTGGATTCTCTGGCAAGACAACAGCATCAACTACGACGATCAGGTGCGCTATATCGACATGGCTTCTGCCATGGGCTACGAATACACCTTGATAGACAACTGGTGGGACAACAATATCGGCCATAAGCGGATGGAAGAGCTTATCCGTTACGCACGCAGCAAGGGCGTGGAACTTTTCTTGTGGTACAGTTCCAGCGGTTACTGGAACGACATCGAGCAAAGCCCGATAAACATCATGGACAACCCGATTGCCCGTAAACGTGAGATGCGTTGGTTGCAGCAACAGGGCGTGAAAGGCATAAAGGTAGACTTCTTCGGCGGCGACAAGCAGGAGACGATGCGTCTTTATGAAGACATATTGAGCGATGCCAACCGCTACGGGCTGCAGGTGATATTCCACGGATGTACATTCCGCGCGGCTGGGAGCGCATGTATCCCAATTATGTGGGCAGCGAGGCCGTGTTGGCATCCGAGAATATGATTTTCAACCAGCATTTCTGCGACAACGAAGCATTCAATGCCACGCTTCATCCCTTTATTCGCAACACCGTGGGATGTATGGAGTTCGGCGGCACCTTCCTCAACAAGCGCATGAACCGGGGGAACGACGGCGGCCCGACCCGTGTCACCACCGACATTTTTCCAGTTGGCTACAGCCGTGGCTTTCCAGAATCCTATCCAGAATTTTTGCATTGGCACCGAACAACCTGACGGATGTGCCGGCTTTCGAGATAGACTTCATGAAAGGGATTCCTACGGTGTGGGATGAAGTGAAGTTTATCGACGGTTACCCCGGACGTTACGTCGTGTTGGCGCGTCGCCACGGGCAGGATTGGTATGTGGCTGCCTTGAATGCCGGAAAAGAGACGCTCAAACTGACGGTAGACTTGCCCATGTTGGCCAGTAGCCCGGTGGCATATTACCATGATGGCAAAGACGGCAAGACCCGCAGGTGGAAGAAACCAAAGTGGGTAAGAAAGGCCAGTTTAAGTTCACGCTTCCGGCTCAGGGCGGTGCCGTGCTGAAGGGTAAGGCTCTGTAAGGATTCACGGCAGGTAATACCGTGGCATAGAAAAAGCCTTCACGATCTCATACTTCTTGTTTTATAATGTGTTAGGGTGAATAGTTTACACCTTTTAACCTTTCTGGTTGTCCAATGAAATCCTATAGGAGGTGAAGGGAAAAACAGGGAAAGTTCACTTTAACGCATTGGTATACAGGAAGTATGAACGCGTGAAGGCTTTTTTCGAGGAATGGTAAAGAAGAGGAGACGGGTCTTTTTAGGACATATTATCACGTCGCTGTGTCGTTTTGGAGGGGTTCTGTATGTCCGTAATTCGTTTGCCGCATATCGGAGAATCGTTCTCAGCCAAACGATTTTTCGTTTGGCTGAAAAGAAATTGAGCGGTTTCTACAAATATAGGATTAAAATCCAAAAACATAGTGGCTTTTCCAGCAGGCTGGCCGTGAAAGGAAATGAGAATTATGTGGTGCAAGTGACGAATGTCTCTACGGAAAGAAAGCCGACGTGAAACTCCACGTGAAATAACATGAATATGTTTAAGGGGAAGTGTGTTTTCCCCATATAAGTAGAAGCCTCCCTACGTTATAAAACGTGGGAGGCTTTTTAAAACTGTATAACCATGTGATAACAATGTGGGTCAAATCAGTATCATGCCGGCTTCCTTGCATTCCCGGCGCATTTCTTCAGGCCAGATGCTCGACTGGGTTTCGCCTACATGTGCTTTGTGGAGCAGCACCATGCACAGGCGGCTTTGCCCGATACCGCCACCGATGGATTGGGGCAGAGTACCATCGAGCAGCCGACGGTGGAAATAAAGGTTCTTACGGTCTTCCTTTCCGCTCAGTTGCAGTTGTCGGAGTAAAGCCTCTTGGTCTACGCGGATGCCCATAGAGGAAAGTTCGATGGCGCGGCCCAATATGGGATACCAGATGAGCAGGTCTCCGTCCGGCCAAGCCGGTACGTTTGTCAGTAGTGGAGTAATCGTCGTAATCCGGAGCACGTAAGTCATGCTCTTTTCCGTCGCCCAGCTTCCCGCCGATGCCGATAATGAATACGGCACCGTATTCCCGGCAGATGGCATCCTCACGTTCTTTCGGGGTGAGGTCGGGATAACGCTGGCGAAGTTCCTCGGCATGTATGAAATGTATGTCCTCCGGCAGGAATGCTTTCAATTGTGGATAGGTCTCGCAAATAAAGAACTCCGTGCGTAGGATGGCATTGTAAATGCGGTTGACGATTTTTTTCAGGTATTCCGTGTTGCGACAGTGGGACGGCATGACACGTTCCCAATCCCACTGGTCTACGTAAAGCGAATGCAGGTTGTCCATTTCTTCGTCCGCACGGATGGCGTTCATGTCGGTGATGATGCCATATCCCGGTTCCACATTATACTCAGCCAGTGTGACCCGTTTCCATTTGGCCAGCGAGTGAACCACCTCCGCTTTGTGCCTCGTTCATGTCTTTGATGGGGAAAGTGACAGGACGTTCCACTCCGTTCAGGTCATCGTTCATTCCTAACCCTTTGAGTACGAATAGGGAGCAGTCACCCTACGTAAACGCAGTTCGGTGGATATGCTACTCAGGAAGAAGTCTTTTATTTTCTTAATGGCAATTTCTGTCTGCTGCAAATCCAACAGCGCATGATAGTTTTCGGTTTGATTAAATGACTCATTGCTTTATGACGTTTATTGATTTCTTTCAGAATGTTCTGCAAAGATAGCGTATTTTTGTTAACGTGGAAGCGGATAAAGTGTTTTTGTGTCTATATGATAATTTTTATTCTGCGGATTAATTTTTGAAATAGTTTGGTGCGTCTTTGTTTTTTTCTTAATTTTGCATCGTTTTTAAGGCTCCGTAGCTTAGCTGTATAGAGCGTCAGATTCCGGTTCTGAAGGTCGAGGGTTAGAATCCCTCCGGGGTCACGAGAGGAAAGTCCTTCACAATCTATGGATTGTGAAGGACTTTATGTTTTGTATTTGGGGATTTTTGTATGTTTCGTTTTCTGCTTTCCAACGGGTTCAGACTAAAAAAAGATAGCCGTCTTTCACAAGACAGCTACCTTTACATTAACCTAATTTCAATAATGAAAAACAATTCTTATTCCGTTCATGCTCGCTTGCATGATTGCTCTCTTAGTAAGAGAGCAATGGAGATTTCCATTGCGCTAATTTATAGAGATTTATGTTTTCGGATGGTACGATTTTATCAACATTTGGAAGCGTTTGCGAACGAAAAAACAATCCTATATTTTGCAGGTTCGCTGATTTTGCTTAATTTTGTCGGTGAAGAAGGTTTTTTATTCCACTTGTGTATCTCTTACTAAGAGATATATTTTTCTCCCTGATAGATAGTATTTTTGTGTTTTTTTGATGCCTGCTTGTTTTTGTTTGACCTGAAGGACGGGGTTAGGTGTTTAGGTATTTATAGAAAACCGGTTTGTAACGCTTGAAAAGTTGTAGTATTTTCTCTGTATATAAGGACTGGGGTGTGGGTTCCGGCTCCCGGATGAGATGTTCGATAAGTAAGTTGACATTATGGGCCCAGAAAATGAATGTACGGTTGGGGTGGAAAGTCGAACTGAATTCTAATAAACGGTCCAAAGAGAAACTGGTGGAGATAATACCGGCTCCGGCACACATGGCATCGTAGGCATTGCATTCCTGTTCGATATGCGCCGGAACCATCAAGACAGGCTTGCCCATGTAAATAGCTTCGCAGATGGATTCGAATCCGGCAGTACTGGCATAGGCACGACATCCGCTCATTTGTTTCAGGAAGGCGTGGTCGTCCAACGGATAGAAACTCAGCGTGTCGTCGATGTGGCAGACTTCCGTTTCGTTTTGCGGTCCACAAAAGAAACGAAGAGGAATGTGGGGATACGCTTTATGCCAGGCCATGACTTGGGACGAGAATCCCGGAATTCACCATGTAACCATGGATGTAATGGCCTTCGGATACCGTTTGTTGCAGAACTTCTTTGCGCAAAGAGGGGGACGACGTAGATACGTTGCTTTTTATCATCGGCCATCCTGCTGAAAGAAAGAGCCAGCACGGTCAGAACCGATAGCCGTAAGCCGTGTGAACATTTTCAGGTACGGTTTACCCGAGGAAAACGAAAGTCTTTGTGGAGGAAAAGATATTGGTGTCCGATACATATCTTTCGGGTTTCGGGACGACAGAACAGGTAGGTCAGCCCGGTCAGCAGTTCGTAAAAGTTGATTACGATGTCTGCGCCGGAGGCTTTGATGCGTTGGCGGATGAACAGGATGCTTCGGGAGAATGCCGGCAAGCGCACGATATTATAAAGTATGCTTCCCGTCAGGTTGTTTTTGCGGTTGGCAGGGGTAGGCAGGAAGTTCGGACTCTCGAAACGACTGAGGGAGCTTTGAGTTTTTGCCGGAAAAATGTCGGTAGTTCCCGGTTACGGCTCTTGCCGACAAGTACTTCTACGACCTCGTGCCCTTCGCGTAGCAGATGTTCTTCGAGTGTGAGAGCTTGCGTCAGGTGCCCCCTTCCTTCTCCTTGCACGATAAACAGGAATTTTCATGAAGCTATGGTCAGTAAATTGGTGGCCGGTGTGTCTTGCGGGAGGCTGTCGGCGATGTCCGTATAGAAAATGATGTTCCAATGTCCGTCTTCATCTTCGGCCAGTGCGGAAAGGGTCTCCACCCAGTCGCCGGAATTGAGGTAATGTATGCTTTCGTATTCGGTATTATCCGGATGATGGATGTGTCCGCAAAATGATTCCGTCGTATTTGCGGGCATGGGCAAAATTCGGCCAAGGTGTGTTCGAAGTCCGAAATATAGTTGACGGCGGACTTCACTTTTTGTTTTACATGCTGTGAAAGCGAATAATAAGGTTTGCCGTGTCGTACGCGGTAACGGTTGTAGAAACTGTTGAAAGCCAGCAGGAGAGTATAGCCGAGGTCACCCAACAGGGCGAGCCATTTCATTTGTGTCGTGACCCGGTCGAATATATCACCGTGAGTGACAAAGTAACGTTTGCCGCCGCTTTCCAGTTCATAGTCTTTCACGATGCGGAGGTTGGCGAACGTGAGAGGAGCCAGATTGTCCAGGAAATCATCGTGGTTCCCGCGGACGTAGATGATTTCGGTGTCTTGGCGTTCCATCATTTTCATCAGTACTTTAAAGAAACGGGTGTGTCGGGGCTGCCATTTTCTCGTACCGCCTTTTTTTCAGATGCCATCCGTCTATGATGTCGCCGTTGAGAATCAGGCGGTCGCAATCGACGTGGCTCAGGAAATGGCTGACTTCTTCTGTTTTTGGAATGCGAGGTACCCAAATGAATGTCGGAGAGCACGAGCGTGCGGTAATGCCTTCTTTGTTCCATGCTTCTGTTTTTTAGGACGCTACAAAGTTAGGCGTGGGATATGACAACCCGGTTTCTTTTCGGTGAGAATACGGTAACAAAGCGAAAAGAGACTTATTCCGTCGGGAACGAGTCTCTCTTTCGAACAGTTGAATATTGAGGTTAATGTTGGATAGTCTTTTTTATGTCCTACGATGTAAATGCCTTTAGACAATCCGCTTGTGGCTTGCCCGGCGGGGACATTGCTACGCAATTTCATGCCTTGCAGGTTGTACACATCGACATTTTCTGTATCCGCTTCACCGAGGATTCCCCGATACGTCGTTTATGATTTCGTCTTTTGCTGTATAGTTTTACCTGATCGATGTATAGGCGGGTGTTGTAGGCAGCTCCTACCCGGCTGTGGTTTCCGAGTCCCATGCTGACGGTCACCTGCGTTTCCGTTTCAAGCGAAAAAAGGGCATTCCACAGTTTCCAATGGTTGGCTAACCGGGGATATTTGTATATTCCGTGTCGCCGAAACGGATGCCGCA
>VOFE01002214.1_pt1 | contig 17033 bp, 20 predicted proteins | sample 5384071 | NCBI WGS metagenome assembly VOFE01 (sample SAMN12384724, study PRJNA508395) | human gut metagenome | isolation source: healthy gut D | host: Homo sapiens
CTTGGTAATTTTTTTCAAATGCTTTATCGTCGGATTATTGATTCTCGTATATGAGAATCCCATCGCCTTATTATCAAAATATTCTCTCCAGTTCTTCTGCACTCATGCTTAAATGCGCTTGACTGATATATAGGAACAAGTGTTGCTCCGTTGGGATAATCGTCAACGCCATCATGCAAAGAGTGATGTGTTAAAACCACTCATATATTTCTCATCCTTTCATCTGTTATGCGATGAACATTCAATATTTATTGAACTGTCCATATATTAAACCCTTTTACCTAGTATGTCAATAGGTTATTTGAGAAAATATAACTGCCTGAACAATCTCAGGCAGTCATGAACTATCATTAACATTTACTATATAATATAACTGTCTATTCCCACATTAGAATTAACCAAATCTGCTATTGTAATATTGCTGAAGTAATCATTAACAAGCTTCTCAAAGTCTTCCCACATCTGTAAAGTCTTACATTCTGCCACCTTCGGACATCTGTTAGGCTTCTTCTCAAGACATGCTACCGGTGCAAGTGAACCCTCTGTTACAAGAAGTATGCTAAGCACTGAATAATCCTCCGGATTGCGTGCAAGCTTGTATCCGCCACCCTTTCCTCTTAATGATATGAGAAAATCATTCTTGCTTAATGTTGCAACAATCGCTTCCAGATACTTCTCAGAAATATCCTGTCTTCTGGCAATATCCATAAGTGGAATATATTCTCCTGTATTATGCTCCGCAAGATCAATCATGACCCTGAGCGCATATCTTCCCTTTGTTGAAATCTTCATATATATAACCTCTTTTCTAATAACACATTAATACTGTATGTTAAACATACTTTTACCACAATGTTTGTATATTTTTCAAGTGTTAAATGAATTTATTTGGCAGGAATGCTTGCCGCAACGCATAATTCTCCCCAGCCTCTGGCTGAATCAGGCCATACATTTCCCACCCGTGTTGCACCATTTATAAGGTATGCTTTAAGCTTTTTCACCATACATATATTGGTCATTGCCCTTCACAATCCCCCATTCCATCAACATTGCAAAGGCAGCACCCGTAACCATTGGGGTTGCAAAAGATGTCCCCGTGACAGTTTTCTCCTTATTTCCTGGAATTCTTATATTAACTCCCGGTGCTGTTATGTCAGGTTTTGCATACAGCAGAAGCGCCGCTTTTTACATTAACTCCCCTGCCAGAAAATGTGGCCGCACTCCCCGGAGCACGCCCATTGGCGCCAACACATATTGCCCGCCTCGAAGTCCCCGGTATTGTAAATGTGTACTCAGGCGACGGCCTTAAAAAATCCTGTTGCACTGCTTAATGTCGAAACCGGAGGAAGCCACATATTAAAGAATCCATCCAACACATTTGCTGCGGTAAATCTTATATCCCATATTCCAGAAGTAATATATCCGCTTGTCGCAACTATGGCTGCATATATCTCTTCACCCATATAGAATGGTCCCGGTCCATACGCCTTTGATACGATACGCATATTCTTAATGTTATGATGCACAACCCCCGCATTTCTTTCACTTATAACCAGTCTTTCCCCTGTTGGCGCAATAAGTTCAATTCTTGCATTGTCCATTGCCCTTTTCCATATCTGTATACTTATCTGAGGCTCATAATCACCAATTGCAAGCTCTTCATCCAGTACATTTCCACTGACAAGCTGACCTGAATAATGTGTTCTTCCTTCTCCTTCATTGCCAACACCTATACATATACTGCATCTGTATGTTGAACAGCAGTCATCTATAAACATTTCAAATATAGAACTGCCCTCATGATTGCCATAAGTTCCACCATAACTTATATTAACCGCAACCGGCTGACTATATTCAATAGCTTTTCTTATGCAGTAATCAACGCCTTTCATAATCTGCGTTGTCCTTATATATGCGTTTCCCCCTGAATTTCCCAGCTTTACAATTATAATATCTGCGTCTGAAGCAACACCGCTCCTTCCACATGCAATAACTGCAACTTCATTGCCGTGTCCGGTTACATCCCTAGCTGGCAGTGTCTTTACAGCTCCATTCCTGTAATCTTCCAGTATACTGTTAATTTCCTTGTCAGAATATGTAATGCCTGTTGTCTGGTCCCACAACGTCTTAATTCTTGTTTTCCCTGAGTCATCAAGAAATTCACCATTTTCTATATCTATCCCAGAATCAATTACCGCTACTAGTACACCTTTTCCAGTCACGCCTCCATACTGGGTTTCTTCTGCTTTTGCAACATTAACGCAAGCTTCTGACTTTGCTGCATACAATTCAAAATATAATGCCTTAGGCTTTTCAATAAATATTATCTCCGGTTCTGTAGCAAGTGCTTCAATACTATCAATCGTTGTTCTTACAATCCAGTATCCACATAGAAGCTGCGTAAACTCAGCATTTGTATAAATGCTTCTAATCCTATCCAGACTTCCAGCTGTCTTGACAATTATCTCCCATGTTCTGTCAGAGTCATCAAACCCGGCATCCATATCAGGTACCTGCTGCCTTATATCTTCACTTGTATCAGCACTAATCTGCAATAGATTTTCAATTCTCGGATTCACATATAATTCTCCAGTTAAGCTCACATAATATCTATGCTGACATCTCCAATAACATGAAAACAGCTGATGCATACGCACCAGCCGCTAATTAATTAAATATCATGTTTTCTTGATAAATTCTATACGACACTTAGGACACTTAATACTAATTCTGCCCTTTCCCTTAGGAACTCTTATCTTCTGCCCACAGCTTGGACATTTGAAAATTCTATGTGTCTTACTGTCCTTAATTCTTGCTCTTACCTTGTTAAACCTACTCATAAATTTATAATGAATCTTCATATACTTCTGGTTTTCAGCACTTCTTCTTGATATATTTCTTGAAAACATTCTGAAATATATGTACACAATACCAAGGAGTGCTACTGTATATATTACATTACTCCTTAAAAAGAAAGTAAGTATAATCAAAACAAGAACTACATATGATAAGCATCTCGAAAGCTGGTCCATGCCATATCTTCCATACATAAATCTTGAAAAACTCTGCTTAAATCGGTTCATAAAAAACATTCCCTTTCTATATATTGAAGTAATTCACATCAACATACATATGGTAACACACAACCCAATAAAAGCAATTAAAAATGTATAAAATAAATATGATATATTAATATTCCATGTACTCTTCCCCATCGAGGTTCTTCCAGTAGAACTTATCCTCCAGTATCATATAACTGTGTTCTGAGTTTTCTTTAGGAATTGAAACTGAACCAGGATTCATGTATATGTAATTATCTCTCTTCTCACACTTAGGTACATGTGTATGTCCGCAAAGTAGAATATCGCCTTCCTTTAATGCAGGTATATTCTTCTCATCAAGCTTGTGTCCATGTGCAAGAACGATTGATCTGTCATTGAAATTAAGATATGCCTGCTCTGCAAGTACATTAAAATCAAGCACCATCTGATCTACCTCTGTATCACAATTACCTCTTACACATATAATCTCATTGCGTAAAGGATTAAGCATTGCAATAACTTCCTTAGGTGCGTATTCCTTAGGCAGGTCATTTCTCGGACCATGATATAGTATATCACCTAAAAGAACGAGTCTGTCTGGCTTCTCTGCTTCATATCTTTCAAGCAGCTTTCTGCAATAATATGCAGAACCGTGTATATCTGATGCAATCATTATCTTCTTCATATTCTGTCCTTTCCTTAGATAAACCAATTCTTAATTATCTTGCGAGCTTATTAAATGTTGGCACTTTATAATGTGAAGCATTACTTAAAAACTGAGATAAAGTATTAGGAACCTTGTATGTATCAAGAACCTTCTTCATAAAAGCAATTGATCTTTTCTTATACTTCATGCTTCGCAATACTGTTACCGCGGCCTCATCATCATAACCCCTTGCAAACTGCTTTGCATATCTTGCAAACTTAGTTTTATCAAGTTCAGGAATGTCAAAATAATTCTGGAATATCTCCATTGCCTCAATAATTTTGTATTATCAAAATCAAGTTCTACTGCAGGTCTTTTCACCTCTATATTACCAATATGACATACAGACTGCTTACACACGTTAGAATACAAGCTTATATTATCAGACTTAACATTCGTAAGCAAATATTTGTTATACAGGTGTATTCCGGTAAACATTCCGCTTGAATTATCCTCTCCAAAGAAATAATTCAGTAAAAGCTCTGTAATATCTCCCTGTGCGTCTGATTTCTTAATATACATACCTCTTCCAACACGGATTATCTCACCCTCGTCAGAGAGCCTTTCGACAGCCCGGAAGAATGCTTCCTGATTCATCCTCTCAAATCCTTGCTCATACATATCATTAGCCGACACAATTGTGCCATCTGCCACATTATCAAAGTAATCTAATATCTTATCTCTGTTCTTCATAATTCTTTAGCATAGTGAAGTTATTACACTTCTTCAAGATTAATTGTCTCTGTTTCTTCTGTATCATAATCAGATTCTTCCTTTTCAGGCTTTTTCTTCTTCCTTGCCATCTGCCTTCTCATTGATTACCTTGACTTCAACCTCAACGTCTCCGTCTTTCTCATCAAATATAACATCGTCATCAAAATCATCATCTGATGCAAGGCAGTCATCCTCATCAACAAAATCAGGATCTTCCTCATCTTCTTCATCGACATAGAAATTAACAGGAATAACTTCTACATTACTGCAGACAGCCTTACCAATAATATATACTGTATGGATTCCTTCCTCATCAACATTATCAACAAGGTTCTTAACTCCTGCTATCTTTCTTGAAATATCACATGTTGCATTGACACCTTCTGGAAGAATAATAGTTACTGAACTTGCATTACTTGAGAAATTAATATATACATCCTTCTCAAATACTGCAAGACCAAGGTCTAGTACTGCCTTAGAAGCCACTGCTTTAAGCTCACAGCCAGCAAATACTTCATCTTCAACCTCTATAACCTTCTTCTCTCCGATAGCATTATATTTACGGATTTCATCATCAAAACTATCATTCTCTTCTTTAGCGAATCTTTCCTTAGTCTGCTTGAACTTATCAAAAGCAACCTTGCCTGCTACAGCAGCAGCGCCTACTCCTAAAACAACCTTAGCCAATCCATGTTTCTTTGCCATAGTATTATCCTCCAATTCACGCATTATAATGCAATCTACTCTTTAAATTTAATCACCACAAAATCTTGTTTTAGTATATCATACCCCTATACAAAAATCAACGCGAATAGACACACCCGCAATAATTCTGCCTGTATAGATTATACTCATGTGAAAGCTCAATAGAACGCTTATATCCCTCTTTTTTCTTAAAATCAGATAAAAGATAAGGCATATCATATTCCTCTGAAAGTCTTTAAACCTATTTCATTAAGCCTGACGCTGTTCTTTAGAGGACTTATTGTAAGCGTTGTCGTAAAATAATCAAATCCACCAGCCTTTGCAGTCTCACAGGTCTTTCGCAGTCTCAGCTCATAACAGCGGAAGCACCTTTCCCCACCTTCCCTGCACTGTTCATATCCTTTAGCTATGTCATAGAATTCTTTAGTATCATAATCGCCTCTATGAAGCGAAACCTTATACTTTGCCGGAAATTCACTGATGAATCTCTTCTGTTCTTCAACTCTTTCTGTACTCTTCCTCAGCAGATATATTCGGATTATAGTAGAATACAGTTATATGGAAATAATCAGAAAGATACTCTATGCAATGGCTGCTACACGGTGCACAGCAAGCTGTGAAGAAGCAGAGTCGGTACAATTCCGTCCTTCTGAAGCCCGCTATCTTCTTATCAAGCTCTTTCTGAAAATTTCTCTGTTCAAAAGGTATTCCCATATTACTTAACCTGTCCTGTTATCTCTTCTAACGCAGCGTAAAGCTTATCCATCTGCTCATCAGTTCCTATTGAAATTCTTAAGTAATTATCAATAAGTGGCTGGTTAAAATATCTGACAAATATGTTCTTTTCTTTAAGTTTTTCAAATATTTTTAGCCGAAACACTCTTTGTGTGTTGCAAATATAAAGTTAGCCTTAGAGTCAGGGAATGAGAAGCCTAACTGTGAAAGTCTTTCCTAGCATTCTCTGGTCTTAACTATCTTACCCACGCACTCTTCAAAGTATTCCTTATCATTGACAGACTCAATGCCATAGCTTATTGAAGTTCTGTTCATTGTGTACGAATTGAATGAGAATTTGACAGCATTAAGAGCCTTTATAAGCTCAGGATTACCGAAACAGTAACCTATTCTCATACCAGCCATTGCACGTGATTTAGAAAATGTCTGTACAACCAACACATTTTCATACTTATTGACAAGCTCCATTGCTGACTTTCCGCCAAAATCAATATAAGCCTCATCAACAATAACAACTACATCCTGATTATGTTTTATAATATCTTCAACCTTATCAAGTTCCATATAAAGTGCTGTAGGAGCATTTGGGTTAGGGAATACCACTCCGCCATTCTCCTTGTAATAATCTTCTGGAATTATATTAAAATCCTTATCAAGCGGCTGCTTCTCATATGGAATTCTGTAAAGGTCAGCCCATACACTGTAGAAAGAATATGAGATATTAGGAAACAGTATTGGCTTGTCTGAATTAAAGAATGTCAGGAAACACATTGACAATACATCATCAGAACCAACTCCTACGAACACCTGATTATCATTCATTCCATAATAAGCTGCAATTGCATGTACAAGGTCTGTAACCTCAGGATCCGGATAAAGTCTTAAATCACTGATATTCATTCTCTCTGCTGCCTCATGCACCTTAGGTGTTGGAGGATATGGATTCTCGTTGGTATTAAGCTTTACAACATCTTTAACCTTAGGCTGCTCTCCCGGCACATATGGCTCAACTCTTCTAATATTCTTCTCCCATGTCTTCATATATAAGTCCTCTTCTTTCACGAATAATTATAATCCCATATCTTTAGCAACTTCTGCAAAATGTGGTAATGAATTAACAATTGTCTCATAAGATACACAGTATGCAATTCTAACATATCCAGGGCATCCAAATGATGACGCAGGAACCATAAGGATATTGTGTTTTTGGCTGCCTCACAGAAAACAGTTTCATCTTCAACAGGTGACTTTACGAAAAGATAGAAAGCACCCTCTGGCTTTACACACTCAAAGCCTAACTTTGTGAGTCCTTCGTATATTGCCTTTCTGTTCTTATCATATGCCTCAAGATTAACCTGTGCATCAACACATTTTGCAACAACTCTCTGCATAAGTGAAGGCGCATTAACGAATCCTAAAATTCTTGTAGCTACAGAAGCTGCTGACTTAACATCTTCTGAATCTGTAACCTCATCAGGAATAACAAGATATCCGATTCGCTCACCTGGAAGTGAAAGCGACTTACTGTATGAATAACCAACAATAGTATTGTCGTAATATTTAGTAAGATATGGAACATCAACACCGTCATAAGCTAACTCTCTGTATGGTTCATCTGCTATTAAGTAAATCTCTGTTCCGTACTCCTTCTGCTTCTTATCCATAATAGCAGCCATCTTCTTTATAGTATCCTCTGAATATACAACACCTGTCGGGTTATTAGGATTATTAACGATAACAGCTCTTGTCTTAGGTGTTATCTTTGCTTCAAACTCGTCAAGCTTAGGCTGGAAATCCACAGTATTAGGTGAAACAACCACTAATTTTCCGCCAAAATTGCTTACATAATTCCTGTATTCACCAAAGAATGGCGCAAATGTCATAACCTCTTCGCCCGGATTAAGTAATGTCTTGAATATTGTATTAAGCCCGCCTGCTGCTCCAACAGTCATTACAATATTAGTATGGTTAAAATGTGTTCCGAATCTTCTATTAAGTGACTCAGCTATAGTCTGTCTCACATCCTCATATCCTGCATTACTCATATAGCCATGTATAAATGTTGATTCTTCATTATCTACTATATCCTTAACTGCTTCATTAACCTCTGCAGGTGCTGGAACATTAGGGTTACCAAGTGAGAAATCATACACATTCTCTGCTCCGTATAACTTGGCAAGTCTGTTGCCTTCCTCGAACATTGCACGGATTACCGAACTGTTTTTTACTAAAGAAACCATTGAATCAGCTATCATTGTTTATATCCTCCCAAAAAAATATGACTACATTATAATCAAAATCATTTGATTTTACAACTTTCAATAGATGTAATCATATGTTATTATTTAGATTAGTATTTCATTAATTCCAACTGGGGGAAGAATATTATGTCTAAAACTCTTTATTCAGTATACAGATATATTGTTTTAGGTCTGTTTCTTATTATTAACATATGGCTGTTTCTGCTAAGCATTTTCAGTACGAGCAGACTGACATCTGATGCAAGTGAACACACTTATTACACAGGAGACCATGCATGGCTTCATATAATCATACTTGTAGTTCTTATTCTTTGCAGTCTTTTATCTTGTGAGAAATAACATTTTCACCAGAATTAACAGTTATCTTTCCAATAACGAGAAAACATTTATACGAATCCGCAATATATGTCTTATTATAATTGGTATACGGTGCTGCCTGGGTTCTGCTTACGCAGAGTAATGCAGGCGCTGACCAGTATTATGTACTTGATGCTGCAAGAGGACTTAGAAACGGTGATTATTCGGCATTCCGGTACAATGGCTATATAGCAAAATACACTAACCAGATTGGGCTTCTGTTCATTGAATACATTATAGGTTTCATAGTTGGTGACTATAATTACTTATTCTGGCAAGCTTCTTAATGTTGTTATGATTGTATTCACTTACAAGATGTTTTCTGACATACTTGGGATTTTAAAGCTTCCGCGGATTGCAAGCCTGTCCACTATTATACTGGGAATTCTGTTTTTCCCATGGACTCTACAGCGTATTCATATATGGCAATATTGCAGGATTATTCTTTGCCACTTCCGCTTTCAAATACACAATGCTTTTATTGACAGCCTTAAAGAATTTAACAGCTTTAGGATTTCATATATTGTTATAAGTGCTGTTTCCATGATGTTAAGCGTTATGGTTAAAAATAATTATCTTATATTCATGATTGCACTCATAATCTATACGGTTGCAGAAGCACTAAGACACAGAAATATACAGATTATTCTTGTTACATGTGCCGTAATTGCAGGATTTGCAATTCAGGCCATTGTTCCAAAGCTTGTTATCGAAAAGATTTCCGGCTGCAATCTTGGAAGCGGTGCTTCAAGCTGACATGGATTGCAATGGGACTTCACCCATCTGATGGCAATGTTTATGCAGACGGCTGGTACAGCGGGCGTATTGCTGCATTTTACGAGAATAACGATTACGATACTAAGAAAGAAGCTGAGGTTTCTAAAGCAGAGATTAAAGGTTATATTGACACATATAAAAATGACCACAAAGCATTTACATCATTTCTTTCAAAGAAGGTTGCCTCTCAGTGGAATAACCCTGAATTCCAGTGTTTCTGGATAACCAATGTCCGCAGCAGTGATATTGAGAAAAGCCCTGTTATCTCGGATATTCTTTCATTAAAGGGAAGCACACCATTTATTGCATTTCTTAATATAATGCAGAGTATTATTTTATTTGGAAGTATGCTTTATGCTGTGAATACACTTATTGAAGGTACTTTCGCAGGTGCTGCTGTGCTTCCTCTTACTTTTATAGGCGGATTCATATTCCACCTGTTCTGGGAAGCGCAAATGCCAGTACACGCTTCCCTTATTTCATGCTGTTACTGCCTCTTAGTATTATTGGTTTTTACAGCATGGCAAAGAAGCTGTCCTCAGTCACAAAGAAGCATTTATACAAATGTGGTGTATTCGCTGTAATTCTTTTTTTCATAGCAATTATATTCAACCGTTTTATTATTCTTAATCAAGATAATAAGAGTTACAGTCAATACAGGGAATACACTATTGAACAGCAAAAACTTTAACGGGAGGTTTTTATGAACAGACCTGATTGTTTATATATTGTAATTCCATGCTACAACGAGGAACAGGTTCTGCCTGTTACCTCAGGCATGTTTCTTGATGAACTTAACCATCTAATCAAAGCCGGCAAAATCAGTTCTGGCAAAGAGAATAATGTTTGTCAATGATGGAAGTTCTGACAGTACATGGGATATAATTACGGATTTATCAAAGAAGGATGAACATTTCATCGAAATAAGCCAGAGCCGTAACCGCGGACACCAGAGCAGTGTGCTTGCCGGTCTTATGGAGGCTTCCCAGTATGCTGATATGACTATATCTATAGATTGTGACGGACAGGATGATATTCATGCAATGGAAGATATGGTTGACGCTTACCACGATGGCTGTGATATCGTCTATGGTGTAAGAAATGACCGTTCAACAGATACATTTTTTAAAAGAAACACAGCCAAAGGCTTCTATAAAATCATGGCAAAGCTTGGCGCAGAAACTGTATATAACCATGCCGATTACAGGCTTTTATCAAAGCGTGTGATTAATGAACTGGCACAATTCAAAGAAACTAATCTGTACCTTCGTGGGCTTATCCCGCTTGTCGGTTTTAAAAGTACAAGCGTATATTATTCAAGAAGCGAACGGCTCGCCGGAAAGTCCCACTATCCTTTCAGCAAAATGCTTAACCTTGCATTAACGGCATAACAAGCCTTAGTGTAAAACCACTCCGTCTTGTTATGTCACTTGGTATTATCGTTTCAATCCTCAGCTTCATCGGTGTTATATGGGCTGTCGTTGACAACCTGCTCGGCAACACAGTAACCGGCTGGGCAAGTACAGTATGTATCGTATGCTTCATGGGGGAATACAGCTTATGTGCCTCCTGGGGTTATCGGGGAATACATCGGGAAGATATATATGGCGGTCAAGAATAGACCCAGGTTTATTATCAGCGAGAGGACTTATCAGGGCAATGAAGATGAAAAGTCTTGATGAGTGATACTGAAACTCATTTCCTATAAAACACTCATGTATGTGTTTTTATGTGTTTATTTTCGCTTCTGTCCTATTAGAATCCTCATACCTGTTAATTTATAGGTAACTTTTCATATAATTCACGATTTTTCAGCCTGTAAGTATCTTTTTCTCAGGTTCTTATCCTATAAAACCCATTATTTCAACTAATTTATAGGAGTTTTTCCAACCAATTTCAGCAAAAATTCTTCTTCAAAGCAAAAAAAAAACGATAAAGTCCATATAATGGTGTAAATTACAAATTTATAAAAAAAGAGCCGAGAGCTCATCTTTCAGTTATAATTAAGTTACCACACAAAAACATAATTGAAAGGATGAAACTCATGGCTCAATTACATTTTACATTAGATAGTGATTTTTTTGTAGGACTTTTTCAGAAACTAAGGATGAAGCTTTTTGGCAAACTTATGGAAGCTTTACTTAATCAGGTTCTTCAGGCTGAATCTACTGAACAGCTTGGAGCAAGTAATTACGAACGATCTCAAGAACGTTCTGATTATAGAAATGGAGTTAGGACAAGAACATTAACCACCCGTATTGGAAAGATTGAATTACAGGTTCCAAGACATCGTAATGTTCCATTTAAAACTTCCTTGTTCGAAAATTATCAGCGTAATGAACAGGCTTTAATTACAACAATGATGGAAATGGTTGTGCAAGGCGTATCAACCAGAAATATAAAAAAAGTAACTGAAGAGCTTTGTGGAGAATCTTTTTCAAAATCTGCTGTTTCTGAAATCTGCAAGGAACTAGATGTCCCTGTTAAGCATTTCAAGGAGCGCTTATTGCCGGAACACTATCCGTTTATTATTGTTGATGCGATATATTTAAAAAGCTCGTGAAGATCATCGTGTTAAATCAAAAGCGTTGTTTGTTGCAATTGGAATAAACAATACCGGGCACAAAGAAGTCCTGGGATTTGAAGTTTATGATTCAGAGAAAGTGAACACCTGGAGAGACTTTTTTGAAAATCTTAAAAGTCGCGGTTTGCGCGGTGTAGATATTGTAATATCTGACGCACACGCGGGGCTTGTTGAAGCAATAAAGGAGAGTTTCTCTGGCTCTTCATGGCAGCGATGTCAGGCTCACTTTACAAGAAACATCATAGATAAGTGTCCTAAAAAATACAGCACTGGTTTAGCTTCTGAGTTACGAGACATGTTTAACGCAGCTACTATTGAAGAGGCCCGTCGTTTAAAAGAATCTATATACGATGAATATCAGGATGTTGCAAATGAAGCAATGACTGTCCTTGATGAAGGATTTGAAGATAGTATTACCATCATGGCACTTCCCTCAAAATATCGTATAGCATTAAGAACCAGCAACATAATAGAACGCGAGAACAGAGAAATCAGAAGACGCGAAAAAGTTATTCAGATTTTTCCTAATACAGAATCTATTATTAGATTAATTGGTGCAGTCCTTCAAGATGATCATAATGAATGGAGTGTAGGTCATAAAATCTTTGATATGAAAGAGTACTATGATAAACTAAGCTCCATTCAGTCAAATCTCTTGAAGATAAAAGTAGCGTAGATAAAACCACATAACTGAAAGATGAATTTACACACAAATTTGGACTTGACTAAAAAAAAACACCTATAAGAAGTCATTAATCGACTCCCTTATAGGTATTTTAAGCATTATTTTTATCTATCTTAATAGTCAGATTTGAAATTCACCTATAAATCACACACTTTACTTCTTTTTTATAGGTAAACGCAGAGGCATTCCAGGCTTATGCAACCCTCTGACGCATCATAGCATTCAGCACTCATGCAAAGAAGAATCACTACTTCACGCTATCTTATAAGCTTTCATTATTCCACACCATCAATAAATCTGGCAACAAAACTTAATGCTGCACCAAGCCCTGATTTTCTGCCACCGCCATCTGATATTCTTAAATAATCCGCATCAGTATCAAAGGAATAATCATTAACAAGACGTTCTTTAATACTATCATCATATTGCTTAAGATATGGTGCAACTGTTCCGCCAAGAACAATATCACAGTCCATCATCGTGTATATGTTATTAATTCCAAGAGCCAGATTGTCCATATATTCATCTAACACATTGGAATTATTCTTATTTCCGCGCTGCCAGTTCAAAGAAATTGTCAAGTGTCATATCAAGCTCTGATGATAATACCTTTTCTGAAACATATGCTTCAAAACAGCCCTTCTTACCACCCAGGCACTGCTTTCCTCCAGGGTGAATAACCATATGTCCGAATTCGCCACCACGGTTATGAACACCATTTCTGATTGCGGAAGCGTTAATATATGCACCTCCGACACCTTCACCAAGCATAATATATATTTTTTCATCTTCAGGCTTTCCATTAAACCAGTGGTCTGCGTATGCCTCTGCCCTCGCATCGTTCATCACTACGACCGGATAATCAATAGCTGATATAAGCCTTGTAAAATCATAGTTCTTAGCTTTTAATGGTGGTGCTGAGATAAGAATCTGCTTTTTCATCATCAAGTATTCCCGGAACTGTAATGCCAACTCCCAGAATGTCATCTGCGTCTGCTCCAACATAATCCACTGCATGTCTTACCGCATCTGTAAGCTTCTCAATATATGCACTGCTCTTGCTAAAATGTGCTTTTAACAGCCATACTGTATATAATCTGACCTTTAAGCCCGACTACATCTACATTAATATAGTCAGCTTTGATATTCGCTGATAGCTTTTCTTGCATTATTATTAATAGTAATTGCCTGTGCCCTTCTTCCACCCGTTGAAGTGAAGTTGCCAACATATTCTATAAGCCCATCTTCCATGAGCATCTTAAGATTCTGATTAACCGTCGGCAGAGACAGACCTAACTGGTCTGCTATCTCCTGCCTTGATATCTTATCCGAATTATATATCAGTCTGAATATACGGTTTTTATTAAGTTTTTTTACATCCGTGTTCGTTAGTTTCTGTGATGAATCCATCCATTACCTCTCGCTTAATCCCGGTTAACTTGTGTGTCAGTTACATTATTCGCCAAATACAGCAATATAATCTTTCTTAAACTTCTCAATTCCTGCATCTGTAAGAGGATGATGAACCATCTGTTCAATTACTTTATATGGAACTGTTGCAATATCAGCTCCTGCAAGTGCGCAGTCTGTAATATGTATTGGATTTCTTACACTTGCACAGATAATCTCTGTCTTAAGATCATAATTAGCAAATATATCTGCAATATCCTGAATAAGATTAATGCCCGGCTGTGATATATCATCAAGTCTTCCAAGGAAAGGGGGACACATATGCTGCACCTGCTCTTGCAGCTAAAAAGTGCCTGATTAGCTGAGAATATTAATGTAACATTAACCTTTATTCCCTCAGATGATAACACCTTAGTAGCCTTAAGACCTTCAACTGTCATAGGAATCTTAACAACCATGTTAGGGTGGATTCTTCGCAATCTCTCTTCCTCTTTGATCATTCCTTCTGCATCCTCAGTAGTAGCCTTAACCTCGCCACTTATAGGTCCGTCAACAATTGAAGTAATCTCCTTGATAACTTCCTTGAAATCTCTTCCTTCTTTGGCGATAAGGGATGGATTAGTGGTTACTCCACAGATAACTCCCATGTCATTAGCCTTACGGATATCCTCAACATTTGCAGTATCAATAAAAACTTCATAATAAAATTCTCCTTGTTAATCACTAATTAATTGTTCTGAATACGTTCTTCATTGCAGGATAGATACATCTGAACTTATTGTACTTATCCTCGTATCTTTCTATTATCTTCTCATCTGGTCTTATTGTCTTTCGTATCTTTAACGAGAGCATTAGACGCATCTTCAACGCAATTATACTCCCTCGGCTGCAAACCATGGCAAGCATTGCCGCACCCATAGCAGGACCTTCCTCTGACTCTAACAGTTCCACAGGAATTCCAAGTACATTAGCCATAATCTTGCACCACAGTTCTGACTTAGCGCCACCACCGCACATACGGGTTGACTCCACTCTTATACCAAGACTCTTAGCAACCTCAAAGCAGTCCCTTATTGCAAATGCAACGCCTTCCAGAACTGCCTGTGTCATATCCTTACGCTCAGTATCCATTGTCATTCCTGTAAATGTGCCTCTTGCAAATTGTCATTATGCGGTGATCTCTCACCCATCAGATATGGAAGGAAAACACATTATTATTGCCAAGGTCATCATCTGTTATCTGCGACTGTTCACCTGCATAATCATTAGTTCCGAGTATCTTGTCCATCCACCATCCATTAGCTGAAGTGCACTTAATATACAGCCCATAAGATGATATTTCCCATCCGCATGTGCGAAAGAATGAAGTGCATTATTGGAATCCACCCGAATTCCTTGCTTGAAATGAATATTGTACCGCTTGTTCCCAAAGAAACATTACAATGTCCGTCACCGACAGTACCAGTGCCTACTGCAGCAGAGTTCCCCTGCATTATCACCTGCACCGGCTGCAACAATTACTTCATATCCTATTCCAAGCTCATCTGCAATATCCTTTTTACAGTGCCAACGCACTCACTGCTTTCAAAGATGCGTGGCATCTGTGCCTCTGTCACGCCACATATATCAAGCATCTGGCGCGACCAACGCCTATTCTTCACATCAAATAAGCATGCCCGAAGCATCTGAAACATCTGTACAATGCACACCTGTAAGACGATACGCAATATAATCCTTTGGAAGCATTATCTTGTCTATCTTAGCAAAAATTATCCGGTTCATTCTTTTACCCACAATATCTTAGGTGCTGTGAAGCCTGCAAATGCAATATTTGCTGTATATTCTGATAACTTATCCCTGCCTATCACTATCATTCAGGTACTGGAATGCCGGCCAGCATTTTCCTGCAATTGCAACATATTTGCGGTATCATACTGAGCAAGTTTTGAAAGGATTTCCGGTTTCTTGTTACCAGCTCCCAGTTCTTCTTCCATTTCTTTTACAATTGCCGGAATTCTTTCGTCTCCGGCATGTTTGTTATATGCTTCAAACAGGTCAAGCTCTGAGTTTTCTTCAATCTCTACGTCCGATATTGTAAAGCTGCTGGATCGGTGCGTTACATGCAAGGAAGTTCAGCGGTCTTGGCCCGAAGCTGATGATCTTTAAGTTGTTAAGTCCGATAACAGCTCTTGCGATCGGCTCAAATTCATGAATCATGTCCGCACATTCCTCTGCCGTTCCAACCGGATACTCCGGAATGTAAGCACTTACATTGCGAAGCTTTAAGTTGTAGCTTGCATTCAGCATACCGCAGTAAGCATCTCCACGTCCCTGAATCAGGTTATTGCCGCTCTCTTCTGCTGCTGCAACGAACATCTTTGGTCCCTCAAAATGCTTTGCAAGAAGGGTCTCGGAAATCTCCGGTCCGAAGTTTCCAAGATATACACAGAGTGCATTACAGCCTGCCTTCTTGATATCCTCCAGAGCCTGTACCATATGGATCTCGCTCTCTACGATACAGATCGGACATTCATAAATGTGTTTTTTCTCCGTATTTTTCTTTGTAAGCCTTCATAAGTGCTTCTCTTCTTGATACAGAAAGGCTTTCCGGGAAACAGTCACGGCTTACCGCAACAACTCCGATTTTAACTTCTGGCATGTTATTCATGATCTTTTCCTCCTAAACAAGGACTTTCGTCCGCTTATTTTGCAAGATCGATGTTCTCTCCTTTAAGACCACATACCGCACCTTCAATACCTGCTTCTTCGTGAGCAATAAGCCATTTGTTTTTTGCTGTCAGAAGCTTGTCATCATAAGATTTTGTATGACAGGTCATCAGATCTGTGTTTGTTCCCTGTGGAAGAACAACGATTGCTTTGAATCCATTTCCATCCACTCCACATGGTGCATAGTGAAGGGTTGTTCCATAAATTTCAATTCCTGTTCCTGCCGGAACAAGAAAAGCCTCTACCTTTGATGTCTCATAGGTAAAATCAGATGCAATATCCTGCTCTGATCCAAGAAGTAAAATGATATCTGTAACTGCAACATTCACTT
>VOFE01002011.1_pt1 | contig 16853 bp, 35 predicted proteins | sample 5384071 | NCBI WGS metagenome assembly VOFE01 (sample SAMN12384724, study PRJNA508395) | human gut metagenome | isolation source: healthy gut D | host: Homo sapiens
TATGGCGCATCTTCTGGTACAAGCCGTTCCATCATATCATGCATGTCGCTTTGCAAACATTCAAGTGCTTCGTTTGTTGTAATTGCTGTTGTTGTATGCGCAGTAATTACAAAAGCTATGCCTTTTTTCACCTCTGAGTTTTCCACTATCTTTTCTACTTGTTCTGTAATGTTGATAAAATCTTGATATTTGGTTGTATGTACGACAAAGTTTTTTCTATCCTAACCATGGTTCTTTCTCCTCTCCCAAAATACTCTCGCATTTTCTCTGTAATAAGAGAAATCGTTTCCTCCCTAAGCCCAAGCTCCCTTTAACAGGCTAACATACGCATTTCTTCAAATCGTGGCATATTAGATCCGAACATAACCTGATGACGAATACTTCTATCTAACCAAGTAACTGGCAGTTCTGTTCCAAATAAATGTTTGTAAAATTCTTTTGCACTGTCAAAGTACAAAACAGCAGTATCTGCATATAAATTTGGATACTTTAAAAGCAACATAGCTGTTTCTTTTACCCAAAGGAAACCCCCATATGTGCTAAACATATATGCATATCCGGAAAATCCATTGCAACCTTTTTCAAAATGTAATGGTTGTCCATATTTTGCCAAAGTTCCTGGCTGCCATGTAAATCCACTGTGAAAAATTATCGGTTTTTTATATTTTCTACATACTTCATAAATAGAATAAAATTTTTCATCATCAGGATAGAATTTTTTTGCTTACAAGGATGTAATTTTAGTCCTGAAAGGTTCAGTTCTTTAAATGCTTTTTCTACTAATTCGGCAGCATTGTCCAGATGAGGATCAACTGATGCAAAACCATAAAATCGACCTTTTCCCATTTTTACTAATTCTGCCACATCTTCATTTGTAATTTTATCTCCCGTTTCAGTCGACAAATCATGTGGAAGCAGAAAACACTGGTCTACACCAGATGCTGTCATACGTTCAAAAATTCTTTCGACAGGCAACACAGGTGTTTTATAGTAAAGCCATATCCTCTCTTCTTTTTTTGAGCTATTTGCTCTGTTTTACATACTTCTTCGAAAAACGTTGGATGATAGTGTACATCAATTACCATAACTGCCTCCCATTTCACTATTTTTATAAATTCTTCTACTTCTTTCTTATTTGTTGCACCTTCCATATATTCAAACATCGTTGCTTGCAATGCACCAACCGCATTGGCAAAATATCCAGCTTTTTTATTTCGTATCCATCCAAAAGACTGCATATTAAACCAGCACAAAACGAATCACCCACCCTGTTCGGATCTATTTCTTTCACTGAAAACGCCGGAATCCATTCCCGAGTATTTCCATAATAAAGTTCGCACCCTGATTTTCCTTTTTTAATACTACAAGTTTTCCTTCTGAAGCTAATAATCTGCAGGCATCTTCATCTGTTTCTGTTCCTTTTAGAAGTTTTGCCTCACCTTCACTAGGCAAAATCACATCTGCTCTCTTAATAAATGGAGCCATTAAATCTTCTATATCGACTATATCCTCCGTAAAATTTGGGTCTAAACAAACGTAACTATCTTTTGGAATCATATCCAGAAGTTTTAACATAGCCTTTCTATTTTGTCCTTGTTTTGCATATACTCAAAATTTCACCACTAAAATGAATCCATTTTGCATTTTTTTAACCGCATCACAGTGCACATCTTCTTCATTCAATTGACTACATGCAGAATGCTTTTACAATGTCCAAATATTCTCTTCTTCCATCTGGTTCATAACGCACGAAAACAACTGCTGTTGAATAATTCTCTACTTTTCTTACATATTGAACATCTACATTATCCGCTTCTAAACGTTCAAGTACTACATTACTAAGTCCATCATCTCCTGCCACGCCCAAAAAACAACATTTCTTCCCCCATTCGCGCAGCAACATCCAAAACAATACACGTGTCTCCACTCGGATAAGGACCTGAAAAATCTCCGACCTCATCAAAGCGAATCCCTCTCTCTTTTTCGCATAATCTCAACCATTGGAAATCCCAATGTAAGAATATCGTATTTTTCATCTCATCATCCTCCTGAGAAGCTATGGGAGAAATACTTTTCAAGCATTCCTCCCACACCCTCTATTTCAACAATGCGCGAATTGTTTCAAAACCAATTCTCGTAGCTTTTTCTGGATCTACACACCAACCTGTATCTCCAATTTCTAAAGTAATATAGCCATCATACTTATAATGCTCCAAAATATCTAAGTAAGATTTTATAGGGTGTTCTCCAGTTCCGCATGGAACATGTCCTGCCGGAGTTCCGTCTGTTAAATGAAAATGAGAAATTCTATTTCCAAACATTTCGAAATATTCATTTAAACTACGTCCTTCAACTCGAACAGGAACTGTGTCAACACAGAGTGTAAAAAGCAGAAGACTTCAATTCTGACATCATACGTTTTGTCATAGAAAAATCATGAACAAATTACTCTCCTGCGGTCCAAGAATTTCAAAAAGCAAGCTTTATATCTTCTTTTTCCGCTTCGTACGCCATCACAGAAAGGCTTTCTACAGAGCGCTTCCAAGCTTCTTCAAAATCCTCATCATAATTTCCCCAGCCGGCACAACACAACAATTTATCCGCTTCTAATTCAGCTGCATTGTGAATATATTTCAAAAAGTATTCTACACTTTCCTTTCGAAACTCCTTATCTGCCGATGCAATATTATATGGATACATCACTTGCTCAGGTGTAACACATACAACATGCATATTTCGTTCTTTGATTTTCCGCTTGATTACCCCTGTGTCCGCCAGCGTCGGACTCATACAAAATAAATGGGGTGCCCTGTCCATAATTCAAAATTCAAAATCCCCATCCGCTCCATTGAATCAGAAAATAATCAAATGAATATTTTGGTATACCATATTCATTGCCGCAAAACGTTCTATTGTCAACATTTTATTATCCTCTTATTTTTTTCCTGCAACTATTCATCCAGCATATCTTCACTATAATATCCACTGTCAAAAAAGTACTTCTTTATAGTTATTAATATCAACTGCTTCCGGAGCAATCAAATGCTGTAACATCTTTTACACCATTATTAAATGTTGTTTCATATGCGTCTCAGCCTTAGGTGTTGTACCATTGATCATGCAATCCATAACCTCTGCTGCTTTTGCTGCAATAAGACGATTATCTTTAAATACAGTCATACTAATTTCCCCAGCAATAATCGCATTGATGTTGGCAATATCACAATCCATTCCTGTAATAATCGGATATGGCTGTTCCTCTGTTCCATATCCAGCATTTTTTCAAGGAAGCAAGTACCCCCTAATGCAAGTGCATCATTATTACACATAACCGCATCTACTCGTTTATCAGCATATGAAGCCGAAAGGATAGTATCCATTCTTTCCTGTGCTTTCAAGCCCTTCCATCCTTCAGTTGCTACAACTGAGCGTTCAATTGTCCGCTCTGTACCACCAATTTTCCCTCATCAATATAAGGTTTAAGAACATCAAATGCACCATTATAGAAATATGTAGAATTACTGTCTGCCGGATCACCTGCAAAGAGTTCCAAATTAAATGGTCGGCCTTCAGCACCATCTTCAAGTCCCAACGCCGAGACGATATACTCCCCTGTAATTTACCACAATCATAAAGATTATCTGTCATAATAGTCCATATTTTCCGTATTAGCAATCAGTGTATCATAAGACAAAACCGGGATTTCCATAGCAGCCGCATTATCAACAGCCGTAGAAAGTGCTTCTGCATCCCATGATGAACAATAATTCCCGCACAACCGCTTGCTACCATATTATCAATCTGTGCACTCTGTTCTACCGGTTTCATTTCCGCATACTGAACCATTACATCATAGCCCAGTGCATCTAGTTCTTTTGTAAGATACTCTACATCTTTTAACTGTCGCGCTTGTGTTTTGTGTCGACATAGCAATACCAATAACCGGGCGTTCTTCTGCACTTACATTCATTGCCAAACTTCCTGTCATAACTGCGATTGTACATATCATTGCTAAACTTCTTTTTCTCATCATAATTCTCCTTTCTTTTACGCTTTTGATGATTTAGATTTTGAATATATATCAAACGTAACTGCAAGCAACAGAATCAGACCTTTTACGATTCGCTGGATATCCGTTCGATTCCCATCATGGACATACCGTTATTCAATACGCCCATAACCATTGCTCCTACAACCACGCCTAATATTTTCCTTCGCCACCTGCTGCTGCACCACCAATATAGCAAGCGGCAATTGCGTCTAACTCATTCCCACTACCAGCACTAGTAGATGCGGCGTTCAGTCTAGCAGATACCAAAATACTTCAAATGCAGCTAACAATCCACTGTTTGTATATACCAAAAACATTAATTTATCCGTTTTCACACCAGAAAAAGAGCTGCTGCTTTCTGATTACCACCTAATGCAAAAATATGTCTTCCCAATACTGTTCTTGTTGCTATAAAGTTGTAAGTAATCACAATAATAGTTAAAATCAAAAGCACTACCGGTATCCCCTCTAGCACGTGCAAGTTTCAATACAATATAGAGAATACCCAAACTGAAGACCACAATTTTAGCTATCAAAATTTCAATACTTATTGTCTTAAATCCATATTTTTGTTCTTTTTCCACTCACGAACCTGTGTGAAGATTAATGCTGCACAAGCAACAATGCCACATAACAAAAAACACATTATAATTCCCAATTTTTACTTTTCCAAAACATACCCAGATGCAATATATTGAAAACTAGCCGGGAACGGGAAATGGAATGTCCCTGAAGGATTACCAATGTTCCTCCTTGGAGTACTAACATTCCTGCAAGTGTTGCAATAAAGGGAGGAACTTTTTAACTTTGATATAAAAATCCCTGAAAAGCACCAACAAATTCCTACTAACAATACAAGTAACATACCAAGCCACATGTTCAACCCTTGGCGTACAATTAACCAACCGCAATCGCGCCAGAAAATCTAATGTTGCACCTACTGCCAAATCTACATTTCCTGTTAATATACAAAAAACATACCCACAGCCAAACAAATCATGTAACTGTTTTTGAAGAATCAAACCAGCAATATTCATCGGCAGTAACAACTTACCCCCAGTTAAAATTTGAAACAGCGCAACAATAACTAACAACGCAATAAACATTCCATATTCTCGAATATTAATATGATATCCTTTTTCTTCTGCATCTTATTAAGCCTCCTTATCGTTCAAAATACATGACATAATTCTTTCTTGTCTGATTTCATGTCCTTCTAATTCTCCTGCCATATGTCCTTCATTCATCACATAAATACGATCACATGCCAATTAGTTCAGTCATATCGGAGGAAATAAGAATTACAGTATTTCCATTTTCCACCATTTCGTTTATAATCTGATATATTTCATATTTAGCCATTACATCAATTCCTCTAGTTGGTTCATCGAGAAACAATACATCTGCACCAGACAATACCCATTTGCTAAAATATAGCTTTTTTGCGCATTTCCTCCAAAGACTGCTAATACGTTGCGCAACATTTTCAGCTTTTATATGCAGTTTCTCCTTATATTCATTAGCCACCTTTACTTCTTCATTTTTCATTAATACTTCCATTCTTGACAAAGCGTCGAAGACTTGGCAGAGTAATATTGTTTTTTATAGATTGGATACCAATCATACCATATACCCTCCTGTCTTCGGAAACATATCCCAACCCTGAGAAATTGCTTCTGAAACATTTCTAATTTTCAGTTCGGTTCCATCTTTGAAAAGTTTGCCACTTATTTTCTTGCCGTAACTTTTTACCGAAAATACTCATTGCCAGTTCGGTTCTTCCAGCTCCCCATAAGCCCTGCTATTCCAAGCACTTCCCCTTTTCTTGCATAAAAGCTTATATTATGTATGATACGTTTTGCATCATTCAAGGGATCATAAACATTCCAGTCTTTCACCTCAAATTTGATGTCACCTATTTTCTCTTTCTTGAAGGAAAACGATTTTCCATTTCCTTCCAACCATTCCTTTAATAATCCGTTCTTCCGTAATTTCGTTTTTTCCAACTTCCAAAGTTTCAATAGTTTTCCATCTCGAATAATGGTAATACGATCAGCTACTTTTTGTTACTTCCTGAAGTTTATGTAGTTATTAATATAGAATTAAATCCTTGTTTCTTAAATCCGACCAGAAGCTCCAAAAGTGCAGCGCTTTCTTCATCATTTAACGCCGAAGTTGGCTCATCCAAAATAAGTAATTTTGCTTTTTTTGAAAGTGCTTTACAAATTTCCACCAACTGTTGACATCCAACACCTAAATCACGAATTAACGTATTGGGATTTTCTTTTAATCCCACTTCCTGCATTAGTTCAATTGCTTTCTCCCTTGTTTCATCCCAGTCAATCACGACATTATGTTTGCACTCATTTCCAATAAAAATGTTTTCTGCAATAGATAGTGCTGGAATTAGCGCAAGCTCTTGATGTATAAACGCAATTCCCTTTTCTTCACTGTCTTTAATTGACTTAAAGCTACAAACTTCACCCTCAAAGGAAAATTCTCCTTCATAACTCCCTTTCGGATAAATACCACCGAGTACATTCATCAATGTAGATTTGCCCGCACCATTTTCCCCACATAAAACATGGATTTCATTAGGCTTTACATCAAAACGCACTTTATTCAAAGCCGTAACTGTTCCAAAACGTTTTTGTAATATCTTTTTACTTCCAGCAAATACCCTCCCATGTCTTTTCCTCCTTTATTTCTTTTATATATTATCATTTATTTTCTTTTTATGTCAATATTATTCTCATTTTTCTTTTATATTCTTTTATTAATCCCAAAATATTCCACTTATTCTTTTCATTATTTTTCATTTGTTTTTTTTTTTTCCCCCCAATAATTTTATTATCTTTTATTTATTTTTTATTTTCATGTTTTTTTCATTTGATTTCCTTTTATTTATGTAGTATGATAACCTTAGGTATGCAAAAGGAGGTACTATTTTATGTTTAAAATAGAGCGTATGCAAAAATCCGAGAATACATGTATCAACACAAACAAGCAGATGTAAACACACTAAGTGCATTACTAAACGTTTCCGGTGCTACAATAAGAAAAGACTTTGAAGATCTTGAAAAAAGGTTTTATAACACGTTTCCATGGCGGAGCTTCCCTTTAGCTCTGCAAGTTATCAACACGAAAAGCTTTATTATTCATTTCATAACAGCGATATTCAATACGATCAGGATAAAGAAAATTAGGGAGCTGTCGCTTCTTTCCTTATTCAGGAGCGTGAATGGATTTTTTCTTGGGCCAGGTACAACCGCTTTCTATATTGCAAAAGCACTTGCAAAACGCAGTAATATATACGTTATGACAAATAATCTATTAGCTGCAAATATACTTGCTCTAAATCCTACTATTCAAACAATTGTGATTGGTGGAAAAGTTCACTCCGATGCCGTCTATACCATTCCTGAAAATATCGAAAAAGAATTAGATAATATTTATTTAAGTAAAGCATTTTTTAGCATAGATGGCGCAGATCTTCAAGCAGGATACACATTATCTGATATAAGTGTTTTAGACATTATCAATACAGTTTCATCAAAATGTTGCGAAACATTTCTTGCAGTAACTCTTCTAAATATGGAAAACGCACTTTTATGAAACTTGCAGATATGAGTTTTTTCTCATAGTGTTATTACTAATGACCGAACTCTCCTAAATATAAACAATTTTATTCCGCTAATAGTATTCCTGTATACACTATTTCATCTTTAAACATAAACTTTGAACAAGACCATGTGCAAAAACAACCGGATTATAATAACCATTGTAAGCTCAAATAAACGAAAGGAATCATGAAGTCCGCAAGCTTCATCATATAAGGAAATGAATTATTTTATAGCATATGATTTAGGAACTGGTGGAATAAAAGCATCAATATTTACAGAGGAAGGTATATCCAAATATGATACCTTTCAACAATATAACACTTATTTCCCACAAAATAAGTATTGTGAACAGCAGCCTATTGATTGGTGGAATGCCGTTTGTTATACAACTCAAAAGTTACTTCACGTTACTGGAATTCCAAATACAGAAATTAAAGGAGTTGCTTTATCCGGGCATAGTCTTGTTGGTGTTCCTTTTGATAAAAACGGGAAACAGCTTCTAGATTCCGTTCCAATCTGGTGTGATATGAGAGCAAGCAATCAGTTACCAGATTTTTTCAAAATATAGATTATCAAGATTGGTATAAAATAACCGGAAATGGAGATCCTCCTGAAACCTATACCCTCTTAAAACTAATGTGGCTAAAAAAATAATCAACCTGAATTATTTCGCAAAATTCATATTATTTTAGGTTCTAAGGATTATATAAATTATCGTCTAACTGGACGTTTTGCACAGATCCTTCCTACGCTTCAGGATTTGGTGTTTTTCAATTTAAAAAGTGGGATTATGAAAATAATATCTTTGAAGCTGCCAAAATTCCCAGAGAGATATTTCCTGAAATAATTCCATCTGACTCTATCGTTGGTACTGTAACAGATGATGCAGCCTTACTTACCGGACTTGCTGCAGGAACCATAGTAGCTTGCGGGGCTGTGGATAATACCTCTTGGTTTCTTGTATAGGTCTCTCGGTTCCTGCGGTATTTTTAAGGAAGGAAATATTTATACCTCTCTTGGGCTTTCTTCAAGTTGGATTGCTGTTACCTCTACGGGGGAACCTATCCTCGATGTTCAAGCCAGACCCTTTGTATTTGCGCACAAAGAAAGGCTATTATACATCAGCTGTATCTATTTTTTCAGCCGGGAATTCTTTTCGTTGGATTCGAGACAATTTATGCAAAGATTGCCCTCCTGATACAGATGCTTTCAATATTATGAACAGAATGGCTGAAAGTGTTCCCGCAGGTAGTAATGGCATATTATTCAATCCCTCGCTTGCAGGAGGAAGCTCACAGGAGCCAAGTTGTATTTATTAACAGGCAGTTTTGGAACAATCTTGCTGTACTGCTCTACAAACTCATCATATTTATCAAATTCTCCTGCATTCTTTTTGAATCTTGCCAGTAATGTAATCATATATGTATAAATTGCTTCACACAGGCAATCATCTTCTGCAAAACTGAAGAACTTATAATCTGCATATTCACAAGCTGGTGTATTATCATTTGATACATACTATCAAATATTTCATAAAGAATGTGCATAAGTTCCGCCACAATAAAGCCTTGTACAAAAAATTTATTATCAAATGAATAGTACAATAAAGGCTTTATTTTGAGGCTTTTTTTATTCGCTTTTTTATCATTTTATACAATTCAAATAATCTGTCTTCACTGTCACAATCATATGTGTATCTTATAATTGGAAGATGATTTTCTTCCGCAGCGTTACAATCGCTAATTGTATTTCCAACCCGACAGCTGACAATGGATGTATTTTTTTAACAATTGGGATAATATTACTTTTTTGTATCCTTTTTCACTGACTACCTTAATTTCATCAATAAATGCTTTTTATCCTTAATTGTTTCACCAGATTAGCATCAAACTGTTTTCTTCGTAATAAACAGCAATAATATATTGCTCAAACTTCAAACGTTGCAAAAACTCTATTATTCCTTCACAGGTGATCAACGTCTTTGATTCAGCCCATATTATTCCAGACAAATTAAACACTACTAATTTTCTATTCAACATTTCTTCTACAACAACTGCTACTCCATTATCCTCATTTGTACGGGTAATTATGTCTGCTATTTTTTTTTACTTCCTCCACGCCATTTTCCATGGCAACAGAAAGTCCTGCATTTCTTAACATAGACAAATCATTATAACTATCACCAAATACCACTGTTTCATCCAATCTCGCTCCAAGCAATTTTACCCTCTTTTTAAAGTTTTTCCTTTATCAATTCCTCTCATCTGAACTTCAAGAAAATACGGTGCCGATCTAGCGATAGTATATTCATCACCATGCATTTCAATCAATAGTTTTTCCATTTTTCTTACATAATCAGGCTCTCCGGTAAGTAGAAACTTTACAACAGGATAATTGACTTCTCTTATAAAATTATTAACCTTTCTAATTTTCATTTTGTAATAAAAGCCTCTTCCCTTGTATAACATTCCTCTGGTGTTTCTGTAATAATATAATTGTCCCTATATGTCAGAATAGAAAGTTTATTTTCTTTTGCAAACTTGTATAGCTTTGCTTTCGCATCAAAGGCATATTCTGACAAAAGAAAGTCTTCTCAGTTTTACAATCAAATACTACGCCTCCATTATAAGAAAGAATATAACCTCCCCTCTTTTTCAATTCTAATCTTTCTGCAATCGGCATCACACCATAAGTTGGGCGACCTGAAGCTAAAATAATATTTCCACCCGCCTCAATGTAACGCCTTAATATCCTGCAAGTATATTCTGTAACTTCCTTTTTAGAATTCGTTAGTGTACCATCTAAATCTATTGCCAAAATTTATATTTCATTTCTCCCTCAATATGTTATAATACATTATATTACATTATATCAATATTGATGTAAAGACTATTTGAAAGAAATTAATAAAAATATTCTTAATGGACATAAAAGAATAATTTTGATATGATAAAAATAATTCAAATCCATCAATACCAAATATAAAGTGAGGGGAACCACAATGAATACGTTAATTAATCTAATAGTTCTATTCCTATGTACAAAGCAAGCTATTCAATTTATCAACGAATTAATCTCAAAAAAAATCTACAGCCAGGAGATAAAATTCCTTCTGAAGCTGAACTTGTCAAATCGCTCGAGTCAGTCGCATTACTATTCGCTCTGCAATTACAGAAATGGTTGAAGAAGGTTTACTTACATCGTTCTCAAGGTAAAGGAACTTTCGTTTCTCTTCCACAAAAGATTCTTTTTTGATGCAGATGACAGTATTGGATTCACTCAATCTTGTAAAATGGCAGGAAAAAAAGCGTCTTCTGAAGTTTTAAGCATTGAAAAGTTTATGTACCTTCCATGTATCTAAGTTTTTTAATATTTCAGAAGACACTAAAATTATTCGTTCTACAAGACTTCGTTCTGTAGACGATGTTCCAAAACAACTAGAAATAAATTATTACAGCCCCACTTAAATTTTCTTATGAACGAAAATTTAGAAGGCTCTCTTTTGAATTATTAAAAGAAAATATAATATTCAGGTGTGTAATTATTCACGTGTTCTTAAATTTCGTTATTCTACTTCGAAGAATCTAATCTTCTTAGAATCAAAAAAAAAATAGTCCTCTATTTCTTTTTTGAAGACATGCAGACAGATGAACACCATACACCACTCTACATTTCCAGACAATTATATGATCCTGAAATGTAGAATTCTATTTTTAATTCTTCAGATGCATTTTCACAAATCATGTTTTTTGGAAAATAAGGCAGTAAAATAACGCATATTAATATTTATCAAGAATCATATAAAGAAACAAGTACAAATCACCTTTTTTACTGTTTCAATTTTTATAAACAAATTTAATATTATTTTTAGCAATAGAGCAATAAAACAATATTGAAATTATAAAAACGGGTGCTACCGAAAGCAGCTCCGTTGGATTTGCCGCATGATTTCCCGACAGAAGTATTGCGAAGCACCGACTCTCTGTCGGGAAACATCGGCAAGGGTACCGACGGAGCGTTACTTTTGGCAACACCCCTTATTTTGGATTCTCTTATTCCGTTCTAAAGCAAAAATATTATTTATAAAGAACTTTAGAACTATTATTTGTAATTAACGATTATAAGCCATCACATTTTTTTTTCCTTTATTTACAGCATTTTTAAGCAGTGGATTCTCAAAAGTGATAATTAAATGTGATAACAGTCAAATCTCAAAACAGTTCAAAACATCATATAAATATTTCCTTCCCAGCCATATCGTTTATAAAGGCGTCCTGTGACTCTTGAGATATATAGTATTCTTTTCCTATTTTGTTCCCATATCCCATTTGAAACATTAACTTTAAAATCCGTAGCGCTTTGTTGCTTTCACAATCATATATTTGCATAATGTCTTTTTTACACAACATTTTTGTCGTGCTACCCCAAACGAATTCATATATGTTTCAATTATAACATCTTTGTCTAAACATAATTTTCTAGCTGTTCTTTTGTCATTATATCATAATTTTGTTGATTGCTCAATATACCCCTTCTCTCTATTTACCGGTACTTCCTGAAACCTCCGTCTCCCCTATCTGCCTCTGACAATTCTTCTGCCTCAACAAGATCTACACTTACATATGGTATGATAACCATCTGTGCGACCCGATCTCCATCGTGAATTGTCTCACATACATCATTATCATTATGCAAAGCAACGATAACTTCCCTCTGTAATCAGAATCTACAACTCCTACACAATTCGCAGGACGAAGACCTCGCTTCGTCGCAATACCGCTTCTCGCAAATATCGCCCCAAAACATCCGTCTGGAATTTCTACGGCGATTCCTGTATGAACTTTTACAGTCTTACCTGCTGGAATATTACATGCTCCACCTTTCGATAATCGCATACAGATCGTATCCTGCGGCATATTTTGAGCCTCTCGTAGGTACAATTGCTCTGTTATCTAATTTCTTATATTTCATTTCCATATCTTTTACCCCACATAAAATGATATTTCTTACTAATCTCATGGCTCTGTTCGTCTGAAAGCGGGCAGAACCATATCCCCGTCAAGGTTGTCCCATTCTCTTCTTCTGGCTCAAGCTCTGTCAGACATTTATCGTATATCAATCCGTAATCAATATCTTCCAGTAGCCCCATACCATTTGCAATCGCCTTCGCCTTCAATAAATCTCTTTTTTTTTGGCTTGGCACACCGTTTTTTGTAAACGTCCCACAAACATATTCGTCAATAATATGTTTTTGAATGCGGACACTTATCTCATAAACACCTTCTTCATCGTCTGCATGTACTTCTCCGTGCGATAATTGCCTTGAGTATGCCTCTGCGCAGTGCATTACCTGCGCAAGAAGCTTCCCTGTAGACATAAGTAAATCCTTTCTCATTATAAATAGCCTTCTCATCGCCTTTTCTCTTATCGTTTAAAAGGAATCTTATCAGGGCTACCCACAGATCACTCCGCTTACTATAAGAACCTAGCGCTGGGAGCATTATGGTGTCATATTTAAATCCAAACCTCCCGTCGCCTTTGCCCGCACACAAAATCAAGGAAGTATAAATTCTAAAAGCCTTAACCTGTACAATCATTTCTCAAGTCCATAATATAATTTCCCCCTCCCCTTGATTTCTTTTATATCAATTATCCTTTGGTTTGAAGACCCTTTAAATGTGATTGAATAGTCTGAGAGTTCTTTTTCGTATTTCCGTCCACAAGGACATCTATCATACCAAGTAATTCGAATGTGACGTCACAATGGCAGTGTTCGTCCGTGTTTAAAAGCTTCTCAATCGTATAGCCTGTGTAACACCAAACCGTTTTATCTGGGAATCGCTCTTTCATCTTACGGATTAACCGCAGGAGCTCGGGTTGGTTCTCCGGCTCCATTGGTTCTCCTCCAAGCAATGTGATTCCTTCAATATATGGTTTTTGATAATAGATTGAGAATGTACCCTATCGTGTCGTCAGTGAACTCTTTGCCGTACTCGAAATCCCATGTTTCTGGATTAAAACATTTTTCACAATGATTTCGGCACCCCGGATACGAATAGAGACACCCGTGTACACCGGTTCCGTTGGCAATATCACATTCCATTATCTTCCCATAATGCATTTTTTTATCACTCCTGTTCTTCTAACATCTTCCATCTGAATTGCCTATCTTTTGGTATCTTCCCTCGTCCTCCATCTGAAACCGTTTATCAAAATCATGCACGGTACGGCCACCTTGCTTAAATGAAATTGGGCTGTCAAGTCCCATTTCATAAGAAGCTCCCATAAATCTGGGTATTCTTTTTCTGAGGATTCTCAGTTGCCCAACAGTCTGGTTATGACAGAACCAGCATCCACCTCTAGTAACTTCGCCGGTATATATTGGAGAGAGCAGCCCGTTTTCCTCACACCACTTTCGCATCTGCTTCCGTCCACCCAATCAAGGCCAATGGAGATATCTTTCTCCTTCCGTCAATATTATGTAACCGTTCTTCTTCGTCGGATGCTATTCCGATATAACTCACAGTATTTATTTTTTGCGCCCTGTGCTTTGGCGCTTTTGAAAATGGTTTGATTTTGCCGGACTCCTTGATTGCCCCCCAGTTTGAGATCTCCCGCAGTTGCTCAAAGAATCAGGGAAGCCCGCTATTTTCCTGTCAAATGAGTTTTTCTTCTGCTTCTTTTGGTATGTGGTAAAATACTTTCTCGTATGTGAGCTTCGGCGCACTTGAGTGCGGCAATTTTAAGTATATTGCACCACGGGGACAATCTCTTTGGGAAACCGTAGATATGTTCTCCGTATCTATGACTCTTTTTTGTATAGAGTAGAATTGTTTCTCGTATGTTCGCGTATTGCCCTCCCACAACAATTTCGTCAATAATAGCTTTTTATCTATTGCATATACATGTTCGACATCAATGCCATATCTTTCTTTGATGATCTCATCTGCTTTTGATTTGAACTCAACCATCGGAGGTAAATCGCTGGAATGTCGTCCGTAGCCCAGACTTCCGCGTGGATTATTCTATCTAGTGGCAACCCCTAATTTCTCTATAGCCCCAAGACAGGCCAACGAATCTTTTCCATATGATAATGACAAAACATATTGCGTATTTGGTTCGCTTTTTTATCCGAGAGGGAAGAAAATCTTCCTTACTCGAATCTGCTGTTCCCCTGCTCATGCATTCACCACAGGCTGCAGGTGCTTTTACGCGCATTTCAACTTCCTGCTGCTTGCCTTCGTTAAATGCAGTCGTGTAGTCTCGGTCAAATATCCTGCTTACTCTGCGAAGTCTTCGGTTTCTCCCCTCCGCATACGGGGCACGCCTTACCAATCATCACAGTACCCCAATTCACACACATATCATTCGGAACGTTCACTGCAGAAATACGGGATGTCCTTATCCATTGCGTAATTTACAATGGCTTCAAGAGCTCTCGAGATTATTTTTTTCCGCCCGCATCAAGTTCAACATACGTGATACAACCGGCGGAGCTTAAACCCTGTAAGCTCCGGACTCAATGTCAATCTTCTCGAATGGATTCATATCTTTCCAAACTGGGACATGAATACTGTTTGTGAAAACTTTTTGTCAGAACACGTTTTTAATCACGCCATATCTCTGCTGGAACTTCTTCATTGCTGTGAAGCACAGGTTCTCTGCTGGCGTATAATACACTCCGAAGTTTAGCTTATATTTTTCTTTGAACTCGGCACATCTGTCCTTGAATAGCTGCTCAATTTTTTCTTCGCGAGCTTCATTCCCTCGCCTGTCGTATGGTCACAGCCAATCAGAATTTGTAGCGTTTCTGCAAGCCCTAATTCCCAATGCGAGAGTTCCGTGCTTCAATGCGGAACGGATATCTTTTCCGTCGTACCCTTCCATCGTCCCGTTTTCATACATAAATTTCGCAGAATCCGGGATTGTGAACAAATCCCTCAAACCGCTCCAGTAACATATCCTTTGCTTCATGAATTTTTTTGTCCAGAATACTCATAAATGCGTCTATGAGATTTTCATCGTGCTCGTTTTTGATTGATTCCATCGCTTCCATAGCGAGCGTAGGTAATATAATTGTTTCTTGCCATGCTAGACATGGTAATCAAGTGCATATTTTTCATTACCTCACTGGTGGCTGCTCCCATCCTGCCGCCAAAAAAGATTTCTCATCCATATTCGCATTCTGGTTTTCTACGTTCGTAACCATCAGCTTCTCTGCAATGTCTTTGATCAGCTTACTTTTGCTTTCTCTGATTCTGCTTCTATCATTTCTATAGATTACATATGCTTTCGCAACATCTTTCCTGTTGGAAGACATAAGCTTTTGGGCCTCTACAATATCCTGTATCTCCTCAACTGTTAAATCTCTGTCAAGAGCAGTCACATATGCCGCTATCTCAGATGCTTTGCTTTTTGCGTATGTGGTTATCTCCCCGTCCACATCTGCGAACGCTTTTATAATTGCATCGTATATTTTCGTTTTGTTAAATTCAGATTCTCTACCGTCTCTTTTAATTACAATCATGCGATTCCTCCCTAATACGTCTGTTAATCAAGCAAATCTGCCATTGCTGCTGTTTCGCTACGTTCCGTCTTTAAAAGCTCTACATAACCAAATCTGCGATGCCCTTTTAACCGGTCAACCGCAGCCATCAGGCCGCTGTTCCTTGCAAACACGTCTGCATCACTGTCTGAAATCCCCATTAATCCATAGCTCTGACCCCTCACCGACCCTTCCGAGCAATAATTGGATATGTTCCTTTGTCGTATTTTCGGCCTCGGAACAGATAATAATGGAGTTCTTTATGTCTCGTCCCCGTATAAAACCAAGGTGAACAACTTCAATTTTCCCCTGCCGCATCATTATCTCTAATCCGTCGATGCCACCCAAATGGTCGGACATTGGCATGGCAAACGGCAGGAGTTTTCATTGCACGACCCCGGAAGAAACCCGATTGGCTTCGAATCCTTCACCTCAATGTTGTTCCGCACGTAAACAATCTTGTCGAACTTATTATTCTCAAGAAGGTCTACTGCCGCAGAGCACATCAGAAAATCTTTCCCAGTTCCGAATTTACCGGTGATAACCTTTACAGTCATTTCGTCGTCGTACAGCATGTCTATCGCAAGTCTCTGCTGGAGATTCCTGGGTTCTGGCTCCAGCAATACGTAACTAA
>VOFE01002049.1_pt1 | contig 16844 bp, 18 predicted proteins | sample 5384071 | NCBI WGS metagenome assembly VOFE01 (sample SAMN12384724, study PRJNA508395) | human gut metagenome | isolation source: healthy gut D | host: Homo sapiens
CGGCGGACTGTGATCTATAAGGAGGATCTGGAATGAGCGAAGAAGCAAAGAACACGGTGCCCGAGACCGAGCAGCCGGAGACTGCCCCCGAGGAAAAGACCGCTGCCGCAGCGCCCGAACAGGCTGCTGCCGAAGCTGCCACCGAAGAGGACAAGAAGAAGGACGGCGGCTGGTTCAACAAGAAGGCCCGGGAGCTGGAAGCCGTTAAGGCAAAGCTGGATGCAGCGGAAAAGAATGCCAATCAGGCAAAGGATCAGCTGCTGCGGATGGCTGCCGAGTACGAAAACTACCGCAAGCGCTCCACCCGTGAGGCTGACCAGAAGTTTGGCGACGGTGTTTCCCATGCAGTGGAAAAGATCATCCCCATCCTGGACACGCTGGATATGGCCGCCAACGCCCCCACCACCGACGAGAACTACAAAAAAGGGCGTGATGATGACGCTGGATAAGGCGGCAAAGGGCTGGAAGCCCTCCATGTGGAGGAGATCGAGGTGCTGGGCAAGCCCTTTGACCCCAACTTTATGAATGCCGTGCAGCAGATCCCCGCCCCGGACGGGCAGGAGAGCGGCACGGTGGTCACCGGTTTTCCAGAAGGGTTACAAGCTGGGTTACAAGATCATCCGCCATGCAACCGTTGTGGTGGCCGAATAAACAAGCCGAACCTCCCGCAAAGGGAGTTTGCAATAACATCCGCTTGACATCATCATAAGCATCATATAAACAAGATTTGTTCTTTCGAGAGGAGACTTCATTATGAGTAAGATTATTGGTATCGACCTTGGTACTACCAACAGCTGCGTAGCTGTTATGGAGGGCGGCGAGCCCGTTGTTATCGCAAACTCTGAGGGTGCACGCACCACCCCGTCTGTGGTCGGCTTTACCAAGACCGGCGATCGTCTGGTCGGCCAGGTCGCAAAGCGTCAGGCTATCACGAACCCGGAGAACACCGTTGCTTCCATCAAGCGTTATATGGGCACCGACCACAAGGTGACCCTGAACGGCAAGGAGTACACTCCCCAGCAGGTCAGCGCTATGATCCTGCAGAAGCTGAAGGCGGATGCCGAGGCTTACCTGGGCGAGCCCGTGACCGAGGCCGTCATCACCGTGCCCGCCTACTTCAACGACAGCCAGCGCCAGGCCACCAAGGACGCCGGCACGGTTGCGGGGCTGAACGTCCGGCGCATCATCAACGAGCCTACCGCAGCTGCTCTGGCTTACGGTGTGGATAAAGAGGACGACCAGAAGATCATGGTCTACGATCTGGGCGGCGGCACCTTCGATGTGTCCATCATCGAGATGGGCGATGGCGTTACCGAGGTTCTGGCCACCAACGGTGATACCCATCTGGGCGGCGATGACTTCGACGAGCGCATCATCAACTGGATGGCAGATGCCTTCCAGACCGAGAACGGCATCGATCTGCGCAAGGACAAGATGGCTGCGCAGCGTTTGAAGGAAGCTGCCGAGAAGGCTAAGATCGAGCTGTCCAGCGCGATGAGCAGCCAGATCAACCTGCCGTTCATCACGGCGGACGCTACCGGCCCCAAGCACTTGGATATGACCCTGACCCGCGCAAAGTTCAACGAGCTGACCGCTGATCTGGTCGATCGCACCATGGGTCCCGTCCGCAAGGCTCTGCAGGATGCAGGTCTGCGTCCCTCGACCTGAAGAAGGTCCTGATGGTCGGTGGCTCCACCCGTATCCCCGCTGTCTACGACGCCGTGAAGAAGGAACTGAACTGCGAGCCCTTCAAGGGCATCAACCCCGATGAGTGCGTGGCTGTCGGTGCTGCTATTCAGGGCGGCGTTCTGAACGGCGAGAAGAAGGGTCTGCTGCTGCTGGATGTCACCCCGCTGAGCCTCGGCATTGAGACTCTGGGCGGTGTGTGCACCAAGATCATCGACCGCAACACCACCATCCCCACCCACAAGAGCCAGGTGTTCTCCACCGCTGCAGACAACCAGCCCTCTGTTGAGGTCAACGTGCTGCAGGGCGAGCGTGAGTTTGCCCGCGACAACAAGAGTCTGGGTGTCTTCCATCTGGATGGCATTGCTCCGGCTCCCCGTGGCGTGCCTCAGATCGAAGTTACCTTTGATATCGATGCAAACGGCATCGTAAAGGTCAGCGCAAAGGACCTGGGTACCGGCAAGGAGCAGAACATCACCATCACTGCTTCCACCAACATGTCCAAGGAGGACATCGACAAGGCCGTGAAGGAAGCGGAGCAGTATGCGGCTGAGGATAAGAAGAAGCGCGAGGAAGTGGATATCCGCAACGGTGCCGACCAGATGGTCTTCCAGACCGAGAAGATGCTGAAGGAGAACGGCGACAAGCTGCCCGCCGACGTCAAGAGCGAGGCCGAGGCAAAGCTGGCCGACCTCAAGACCGCCGTGCAGTCCGGCTCCATCGACGATATCAAGGCAAAGCAGGAAGCTCTGAGCCAGGTGTTCGAGAAGATGTATCAGGCAGCCGCTGCCGCACAGCAGGCCGCCGGTGTGCAGCCCGGCCCGGTGCTGACGCAGGCGCAACCAACGAAAAGCCCAACGATGACGGCGTTGTGGATGCCGACTTCAAGGAAGTCTAAGTTTGACACAAAGCGCTGTGTCCGGCAAAACCGGCGGGCGGCGGCGCGCAATAAAAGCAAAAGCCGCTCCGGTTTAGGCCGGGCGGCTCTTGCTGGTTTATAAGTAAAGAGTTCTCGCTGCCGCAAAAAGCCTTCCCCGGACGGGGGAAGGTGGCATGACGCGAAGCGGCATGACGGATGAGGGCGCAGACAACAGCTGCGAAAGACCAAAGCGGGAGCTTTTGAACAGGAGGAACCGACCGGGGCGTTACCCGGGGAGGGCGTTCCCGGAGAGGTGAGTGGATATGGCACAGGAAAAGCGTGATTATTACGAAGTGCTGGGGGTATCCAAGGGCGCAAGCGATGCCGAGATCAAAAAGGCATACCGCAAGCTTGCTATGAAGTACCACCCGGACTACAACCCCGGCGACAAGGAGGCCGAGGCAAAGTTCAAGGAAGTCAACGAGGCAAACGAGGTCCTTTCGGACCCGAAGAAGCGCCAGCTGTATGACCAGTATGGCTTTGCAGGCGTAGACCCCCTTATGCGGCACAGAACGGCGGCGGCCGGCGCGGGCGGTTTTGGCGGCTTTGGCGGCGACGGCGTGGATCTGGGCGACATCTTCGGCGATATCTTTGGCGGCGGCTTCGGCGGCTTTGGCGGTTCGTCCCGTCAGGCCAACCCCAACGCCCCCCGCAAGGGCCAGGATATCCGCGTGCGGATCACCCTGAGCTTTGACGAGGCCGTGCACGGCTGCAAGAAGAACATCACCATCACCCGCCAGCAGGAGTGTACCGAGTGCCACGGCAGCGGCTGTGCCGCCGGTGCCAGCCCCGAGACCTGCCCGGACTGCGGCGGCCGCGGCTATGTCATCCGCCAGCAGCGCACCCCCTTTGGCGTAATGCAGACCCAGCAGCCCTGCTCCCGCTGCGGCGGCAAGGGCAAGCTGGTAAAGAACCCCTGCAAGGTCTGCCACGGCAGCGGCAAGGTGGCTACCAAAAAGACGCTGGAGGTGTCCATCCCCATGGGCATCGACGACGACCAGAGCTTTGCACTGCGCGGCATGGGCGATGCCGGTACCAACGGCGGCCCCGCCGGTGACGTCATCGTCATGGTCAGCGTGCGCCCCAGCGAGGTGTTCCAGCGCGACGGCTACGATGTGTGGGTCACCGTGCCCATCACTTACAGTCAGGCCGTGCTGGGCGACACCGTGCAGGTGCCCTCCATTGACGGCAAGGTGGAGTACACCGTGCCCGAGGGGACCCAGAGCGGAACCACCTTCCGGCTGCGGGGCAAGGGCATCCAGTATCTGAACGGTGATGGGCTGCGTGAATCCCCAGGGAATAGACGTGCACAGCTTTAAACAGCCAACCAGCGAGGAGTTGTCTCACGATTATCTCTGGCGTGCCATGAAGGCGCTGCCGGCCCGGGGCAAGATGGCGCTGTTCAACCGCTCGTATTACGAGGATGTGCTGGTGGTAAAGGTGCATGCGCTGCAAAAAAACTACAAAATGCCCGCACGCGTGCTGGAGGACCCGGACTTTTTCAAAAAACGCTACCGACAGATCCGCCATTTTGAGGAATACCTGTACGAAAACGGCTGCCGCGTGGTGAAGATATTCCTGAACCTTTCCAGAGAAAAACAGAAAGAGCGTTTTCTGGAGCGCATCCAGGTGGAGGCGAAGAACTGGAAATTTTCCCAGGCGGATATCCGGGAACGGGCCTACTGGAACGATTATATGGACGCCTACGAGGCGGCCGTAAACGAGACGGCTACCCGCCACAGTCCATGGTATGTGATCCCGGCTGACCAGAAATGGTACACGCGGTATCTGGTCTCCGAGGCGGTGTTGGGCGTGCTGGAGGATATCGACCCCCACTATCCTAAGCTTCCGCCCGAGCATGCGGCAGAGCTGCAGGAATGCCGTGAGGCGCTGGAAAACGAGTGACGCGGCCTTCCGCACAGAAAAAGAACAAAAAAGGGCGTTTCCCCGGCAGCATCGCTGCGGAGGAAACGCCCTTCGGCATCATTGGGAGGGGACGGGAGCAAAGACCGGCCCGGCCGGTCAGACGGCGGATTCGAGCACACGCTCTTCCATCAGCTCGCTGCCGCGCCATGCGCGGAACACCACGCGCAGGCGGCACCCCTCTGCGGGCGTGCCCGGCAGTCTGGCGTCCAGCCGCACGCCGCCCCGGAAGGATGCCTCGACCTCCCAGCCGCCGTCTGCACGCGGACGGCGCAGCTCGGCGACGACGGTGCCCGTACAGCCGCGCGCGGGACGCATGCCTGCCCTGACGTGCAGTGCATCTCTGCCGGGAGCGGGTGCTTCGCGGCGCGCGGCGCAGTCCGCCGCTTCGATCCATTCGCCCGAAGGCAGCTGCGCCCACAGCGCGCGCGCACGGGGTGCGGTCGCCGCCGCGCATAAAAGCAGCACGGCAAGGCCCAACAGGAAATACAGGCGTCGGGAGCGTGTCATGGGGCGGCCTCCTTTCAAAAACAGCGGGAAAGAGCAGTTTACAGCTTTGTTTATAGCATACAGTTGTTTCTATCTTGTAAACGAATGCACGCAAAATCGCGGTTTCGAAATGAATGACCGGAGTTGACAGAGCCTTCGAATCCTCCTACAATCAAAACAACGGCGCGGTACCCGTGCGCCGGAATGAAAAAAGGCACGCGTGTGCAAGGAGGAAATATGCAGCTTCGATTGGAGCCCGTGACGCAGGAAAACCGGCTGGCTGTGCTGAGCCTGCGGGCAGGAATGGGGCAGGAGGGCTTTGTGGAGACAGTGTCCGCATGCCTGGACGAGGCCGCACAGCGCGCGGACTGGAGACCCGTGGCCATTTACGACGGCACGGCGGTGGTCGGTTTCGCCATGTACGGTTATTTTTGGGAATACCCGCCTGCGGGCCGCGTGTGGCTGGACAGGCTGCTCATCGACGCCGCCAGGCAGGGCCGAGGCTACGGCAGAGCCGCCGTGGCATCTCTGCTGGCCCGCTTGGCGGAGGAATACGGCCCGCGGGATATTTATCTGAGCGTAGTGGACGGCAACACCGCTGCTGCGCGCCTGTATGAGGCGTTTGGGTTCGTCTTCACCGAAGAGAGGGATGTCCACGGCGAGCATGTGATGCGTCGCCCGGCTGCACCTGTACGCGGGTCATAAAGGGCAAGCTGTAAAACAAAACAGGGCCGCCCCATTCCGCGCTGCGGGAACGGGGCGGCCCCTTTTCCGTTTGGGGAATGGCAGAGGCCGGCTTTTCAGGCCGCCTCATCCTCTTTCGTCCGGGCAGCGTCCAGCGATACGGCGGTTTCCTCCGGAGCAATGGTCCTGATGCCGAAGATAAAGTACAGAATATGACATACCCACACCACCGCCAATACGGCGCGTCCCGCAGGCACACGTCCCATCATGGCGAAGCCGAAGGCCATCGTCAGTGTGACAATGCCCATGATGCGCAGCTTGGCTGCACGGGTCATGCCTCGTCCGCGCACAAAGCTTTCCAGATTATTCTTGTACAGTCTGGTACTCAGGAACCAATCGTTCAGGCGCCGGGAGCTGCGTGCAAAGCAAAAAGCCGCCAGCATCAGGAAAGGAAACGCGGGCAGCAGCGGGACGGCGGCGCCCACCGCGCCCAGGCCCAGACCGATACAGCCAAGAATCACGTAAAAAAGCTTCATTCTGCAGCCTCCAATTTTTTCTTTTCGCGTTTTGTCTCAATCACATGCCGTGCTGCCGCAACAGGATGGTGCAGCAACATGCGGGGCCCGGCCCAACGCATCACAGCACGAATCTTTTCCCTCATATCAGGACGGTAGCAGTGTACGCGGCAGTTGGAGCAGAAGGTTTTTGTCTCCATGAACGGACATCGGTCGCTGCGCTGCCCCGCATATTCGGCCAACGCGGCGCATTCGGGGCACAGGCGTTTTTGGCCTCCGTGCTTTTTGCGGCAGTACAGCGCGACCATTTCCTGTACCATACGCTTTTCCCGCTGCCGCTTGGCCTCAACGCTCTGCAGGCGGGCCATCAGCTCAACCGCCCTTCCTGCGCGGCGTATACCTCGTCGGCAACGGCCATTGTGGATGCCCGGTGTGAGACCAGCACCACGGTGCGGCCGCCGCGTTCGCTTTGCAGCGACCGGAGAATAACGCCCTCGTTCAGGCTATCCAGATTGCTGGTGGGCTCGTCCAGCAACAGAAACGGCGCGTCGTGCAGGAATGCCCGGGCAAGCCCCAGCCGTTGCCGCTCCCCGCCGGAGAGCGTATCTCCCAGCTCCCCCACAGGCGTGTCATACCCCTTGGGCAGGGACAGGATAAATTCGTGTACCGAAGCCTTTTTGCAGGCAGCCTCCAGCTCGGCCTGCGTCGCATCCCGCTTCGCAATGCGCAGGTTGCTGGCGATGCTGTCGCGGAAGAGGTGCGTTTCCTGCGTCACAAAGCCTTCCATACGCCGCAGATCTCCGGTGTTCACCTCCCGAACGTCCCGGCCGGAGACGCGCACCGCGCCGCCGGCCGCGTCCCAGAAGCGCATCAGCAGGCGCAGCAGCGTGGATTTGCCGCTGCCGCTGCGCCCCGTAATGCCCACCACGCAGCCCTGCGGGATGTACAGGCTCACACGGGAGAGGACTGGCTCTTCACCGTAAGAGAAGCTCACATCCTCACAGGCTGCGCCGGAAAAGGCGGTGGTCTGCCCGCCGGCGATCTCATGCACCAGCGGTTCCTCATCCAGGATATCCAGCACACGGTTGCCTGCGGCCAGCGTATTTTGCAGCGTACTGCCCAGATTTGCCAGCGCTACCACAGGCCCAAAGGAGCTCATCAGTGCGGTCAGAGGGATGAGCACGCCGTCGAATCTCACCGCGCCGGCAAAATACAGCCCCGCGGCTGCGGCCAGCATTCCAAGGCTGAACGTCAGAATGACGGTGTTCGTCAGAGCCATGCTCCATGCCGCGCGCCCCTTCATGCGTTCCTCGGTGTGCAGCAAGCCTTCTGTGCGCTCCTCCAACCCTGCCAGGCGGTTTTCGCCCTGATGGTATTGCAGCACTTCGCGCAGACCGCGCAGGCTGTCCAGTACATAGCCGCTCAACGCTCCGGCCTGTGCACGGAACTGTGCGCCCGTATTGCCGCCCAGCCGTGCGATGAGCACCGGCAGCGCCGCACCCACCGTCAGGTATGCCGCCGCGGCCAGCAGACCCAGCAGCGGATGGTAAGCACCGATGAACACACTCATGCCGACAGACATCACAAGCGCGATGGTTGCGGGTGAGATGGTATGGGCGTAAAACACCTCCAGAAGCTCGATATCCGCAGTGATGACGGCAATCAGATCCCCCTTGTCCCGGCCCTCCAGTTTGGCGGGGCACAAGCGGCGCAGGGCAGTGAACACCTTATCGCGGATGAGTGCCAGCAGCTTGAAGGCGATGAAATGGTTGCAGGCCTGTTCGCCGTAGCGCAGAACGCCGCGCAGCAGGGCGAAAGCCGCCGCGCAGGCGAACAGGCCGCCCAGCGCCAGGGGAGCGCCCAGCCCCAGAACCTCCAGTATGGCCCAGCCGCCCAGAATGGTGAGAAATATGGCGCACACAAAGCCCGCCACGCCCAGCAGGACAGCCAGCGCCATAAACGGAGCCAGAGGGCGCACCAGCACGATGAGGCGGCGCATCACAGAAAAGCCGCTTCGCTGCTGTTTCATGCGCTCACCTCCTCTGTCCCAAAGTGTTCCAGCTCCTGCTGTCTGTCCCAAAGCGTTTTGTAAAGGCCTCCCTGGGCCAGCAGTGCGGCGTGTGGACCGTGTCCCGCCACCGTGCCGGCCTCCAGCACATAGATGCTGTCCGCGTCCGTCACGTTGGCAAGGCGGTGCGTGATGACGATGACCGTCCGGCGCCTGGCCAGCGCGCGGATCTCAGCCATGATGTCGTTTTCGCTCTCCACGTCAATGTTGGATGTAGCTTCGTCGAACACATAGACCGGGCTGTCGTGCAGCAGCGCCCGGGCAAGCGCAAGGCGTTGGCGCTGCCCGCCGGAGAGGTTCGCGCCCTGAGCGTCCAGCGGGGTGTCCAGCCCTCGCTCACCGCGCAGGAAACCCGCCAGGCGCACGCGTTCCAGCACGTCCCACAGAGACGCGTCGTCTGCGTCCGGCCGGGCCATGCGAAGATTTTCGGCCACGGTGCCTCGGAACAGATAGCTGCTGAAGCCTACATAGGTCACGGTGCGCAGCAGGCTGTCGGCGGAAAGAGCGGAAATCTCGCCGCCGCTCAGCGCCGCGCTGCCCGTGTAGCCCCGGCAGCGCCCTGTCAGCACGGAGGCCACAGTGCTTTTGCCGCATCCGCTTTCACCCACGATGGCCGTGAACGCGCCTTGGGGAAAGTCCATGGAAACGCCGTGCAGCACTTCGCGCCCTTCCTCGTAGGAGAAACGCAGGTCCCTGCAGGCCAGCGTGCCGCCCGCTGCCGTACCGCTGCCAGGGGCGTCCTCGGGCAGGTCCAGCAGGGTAAAGATCTTATCGCTGGCAGCCATGCCGTTCATCGCGATGTGGAAAAACGAGCCGAGCTGGCGCATGGGCAGGAAAAAATCTGCCGACAGAAAAATGACGGCGAAGCAGCCCCAGAACGGAATGCGCCCCGCGCGGAATTCAAGAACGGCCAGCACCATGCCCAGCGCCGCCCCGCCGTATGCCACGAGATCCATGATGGTGATGGAATTGAGCTGCATCGTCAGCACTTTCATGGTGATCCTGCGGAATTTTTCCGCCTCCCGGTTCATCTCCTCCTGCTTATAGCCGTCGGCCTGATAGATCTTCAGTGTGGTCAGCCCCTGCAGGTTTTCCAGAAAAGTGTCTCCCAATGCCGTATACTGGCCCCAGTAGCGGCCCAACAGCTTTTTGGCAAAGGTCTGCACCGCCGCGATGGCGGCAGGGATGAGCGGCACACACACCAGAAGCGCCAGCGCGGCCCGCAGGCTGACGGGCGCTAACAGCGCGAACAATGTCGCCGGAGCAAGCATGCTGTAAAAAAACTGTGGAAGGTATGCGCCGAAATAGGTTTCCAGTTGTTCCACGCCCTCGGCAGCCAGCTGCACGGCCTCGGAGGTCGCCACGTTCTGGCTGTATGCGGGGCCAAGGCGCAGAAGCTTTTCATAAATACTGCGGCGCAGCGTGCGCTTCACCGAGCGCGCGGCCAGAAAGCTCATCCGGCCCGCACCTGCGGTGCATATGCCCCGCACAAGGACAGCTGCCAGCCCCGCGGCCAGCGGCAGTGCAAGCGTGCGGGGGGCGGCGGCGCCCTCCAGCAGCTGCTGCAGAAACCACGCGCAGGAGAAGATCATCCCTGCATTGCTCAGCAAGGAAAGCCACTGAAGCGCCACGTTTCCGGCGATGTACGGTTTGCTGTCCGGCACGGTGCCGATCAGCCGTTTGTTGATCATCATGGACAAACTCCTTTTGGGAGGTTAGTAAAAACTAACCTATGCTGAAAATAAAAGTTAGTTTTTACTAACTAACTGTTTTTTATAGTTTATCCGTCCGGGCGGGATTTGTCAATCCCTCTATGGCATCGGGTGAAAAGGGAAGACCTTCCATAAAAGCGCTGCAGCGGCAGTGCAAAATATCAATTGTATGCCTTTCAGGAATATGTTATACTTTGATACAGTAACAGGGTGATGCAGAAAAGAAACATAAATGAAGAGGAGGAAGTGTTGTGATCGACCGGAAATGCAAAGTGACGCTGGGCGGCCTGCCGCAGAAGATCCATGTCAAAGGCGATGAAACGAAGCCGGTGCTGCTGTTTTTGCATGGCGGCCCGGGTGTGTGCAACCGCCACACAGTCATGACGGTGCACGCAGACCTGCAAAAGGAGTTTCTTGTTGTCGCATGGGACCAGCGGGGCAGCGGCGGTTCTTATCGCGGGGCGGCCGTGGAGACGCTGACGATCGACCGCCTTGTGGACGATGCCCACGAGCTTGTGCTTTGGCTGTGTCGGGAATACGGCAGGAAAAAGGTGTACCTGCTGGGCGGCAGCTGGGGCTCGGAGCTGGGCACATGGCTGGCGTACCGCTATCCGGAGCACATTGCGGCCTTTGTGGGCTTCGGGCAGGTCGTCAATGGGGCGAAAAACGAGGAACTGAGCTATCAATTTGCGCTGGATGAGGCCCAAAAGGCCGGGGACGAAAAATCCATCGCCGTCTTAAAGCGGGTGGGGCCCCCGGTCATGGGTGTTTATAAGGGCGGCTTCGACGGGATGATGGCCCAGCGCCGGGTGATGATGAAATACGGCGGCTATTCCCAAAGCAAAAAGAAACGCAGCTATTTCCGTTCCATGGTGATCCCCATGCTGTGCTCCGGCGAATACAGCATTCCGGACCTGATCGGCGTGGCCAAAGGGTACCGCTATGTGCTTACAGCCATGTGGCCCGCCGTGGGAGCAACGGACTTTCCCAGCACCTGTACAAAATTCCAGGTGCCTTATTTTATCTTTGACGGCGTGCTGGACCAGAACACTCCTGCGGCGCTGGTGCAGGATTATTTCGATTTGATCCAGGCACCGAAAAAGGAGCTGATCTGGTTCGAGCAGTCGGGCCACAACCCGATGACCGACGAGCCGGAGCGCTTCAAAAGCCTGCTGCGCGACCGTTTGCAGGCCCTTGAAAAGGAGGAACCCACCGTATGAAGCAGGATGTTCGGACAAATGTGATCCCGCCTTTGAAATTTGGGGAAAAGTTCGGCTTTTTTGACCTTTTCCACCGCCAGCAACGTGGTGTACCAGTTCAAGAGCATTTATTATCTGTTTTTCCTCACCAATGTACTGAAGATCGACGTGCTCGTCGCGGGCATGATCCTGACCATCGGAACCGTCTGGGACGCGGTCAACGACCCGCTGATCGGCTTCTGGTCCGTGAACCACAAATTCAAAACGGCGAGCGCTGCCGCCCCTTCGCGCTGTGGTTCGCGGTGCCTTGGGCGGTTTCGGTGGTACTGCTGTTCTGCGATTTCAAAACCTCGCAGACCGCTGCCGTCATTCTGGCGCTGGTGATCTATTTTATTTTTGAATCCTTCAATACCTTTGTTGCCATCCCTTACAACAGCATGGGCGGCCTGGCGACCAACCGCGACGCGGACCGGCGTTCCATCAACGTGTACCGCAATTTGGGCGGCTGCATCGGCTCGGGCATCGGCGCTGTGGCCTGCCTGCCGCTGCTCAAGCTGTTCGGCGCGCTGGACAACGGCGGCAACCTCATCGACGGCAGCAGCTCCCGCGGGTTCTTGCTCACCGCCATGGTCATGGGCGCTGTCTGCATCGTCGGCAGCCTCACACACTATTTCACCACAAAGGAGCGCGTCGTACAAATCTCGGATGACGAGGACCACGTAAGCGCCCGCAGCGCGGCCAAAATGCTGTTCCGCTGCAAATCGTGGGTACTCAATATGCTGTACATCATCTGCTATGGCGTAAACAACGTGCTCATCATGAGCTCCATCACCTATTATGCGACGTATGTGATGGGCAGCACCGGAGCGGCCACCATCATCCAGGCCGTGTACCTGGTGGTCTCCATCATCACGACGGTGCTGACCGGCCCGCTGGACCGGCTGCTCGGTCGCAAGCGGACGATGATCTTTGCGGCCGCTGTACTGATCCTGGGCAAAGTATGGTTCGTCATCGACCCCTTTGCGGTGGGGGCAATCTATCTGAACGCGGTGACGGTGGGCATCGGCCTTTCCATCACCTTCGTCATGTTCAATACCAATCGCAACAATATCGCGGACCTGATCGAATGGCAGAGCGGACGCCGCATCGACAGCCTTGTTTCAACAGGCGATAACCTGGCGGCAAAGCTGGCCCAGGCGGGCGCGACGCAGCTTCTGACGCTTTCTCTGCATATGGCGGGCTTCAACGAGGCGCTGCCGGCCCAGCCGGACGCGACCATCGCCACGATCAATGCGCTGCTGGGCTGGGTGCCGGCGGCGGTGACCTTTGTGATGCTGGCTGTTCTGTGCGCGATGAACATCGAAAAGGACATGGACAGCATGAACGCGGAAAAAGCCGCTCGGGGAATCTCTGTCTCAGACTGACGGATGTGCAAAGTCAGGCTTCCGGTTAAGCTGAGATGGTCAATGGATAATAAACAGCAAAAATTAACAAAAGCCTTGTTCAAACATAAAATTGGACAGGGCTTTTGTAATGGACGTTTGAAAGAAGGGTGAAAGACGATTCTCATTTTCGCCTCATATAATAAAAGAACAGTAGACACGAGAGACTGTGTCTACTGTTTTTTACCGCTGTTTCCATTCTGTTATGGCGCCGCCTGTTTGTAGAAATACGCCGCGTTTGTGTGCTGCACTCCTTTTGCCTGAGTCTTGCCGGGTCTTTCAATGGAACCGGAAACGTGCTTTCGCTTCGGCGCCTGTAAAAATACGGTACATCTGCAGAGAGCCTTTTTGTACAGCCTTTCACTCCTCCGGCTGTCTCAACAATTTCTGTTCTTCATCCGCTTCAACAATTCCCTTGTAAAAATCGTTGTATCCGGCGGAAGCGTCGTCATCATTTTTTGCTTCCATGCAGACAGATATGCTGTTTGGATGATCCTTCTTCCCGGAAAGTTCCTTTCAAGGATAAGCGTCGAAATACGCTTTAGGCCGGTACATGTCGGTGACGATCCATGTGACCCGCTTCATTTCACCGATGAAACCGCTGTCCGTCAATTCCTTCAGCTTTATGAAGGCTTTGTTTCCACGCCGACAATACAGCACTCCGGAGCGTATATCCGGATGCCGGGCGCAACAGAGCCGCAGGGTTTCCAGCTCTTCCGGAAAACCCCGACCGGCTTTTCAATCAAAGTATGGATCCCCCGTTCGATCGACCGAATGGCCATGTCCGGATGGCAGAAATGCGGTGTGCAGACGATAACCATGTCGATGCCGCTGCTGGCGAGCATCGCATTGTAGTCTGAAAAAGTGTGGCGTCAGTCAGATGATAAGTATTTTTAATCTCCTCCATATGTGCATAATTGTTGCTTTTCAAAAGAATGAGAAAACTTTTTCATAAAGAATGAGAAAAGCGTGTTGCGATTTTGCAACAAAAGTTCAAAAACAAAAGGGCGTTTACGAAGGTTTTAATGCCTTGTAAACGCCCTTTTAATGCCTAAAAATTAGGCTTTTTTGTGCCTGTTGCCGTGCTCTTCGACAATCAGGTCTGCACCCGTTTTGCGCTGTGGATTTGGGACATACTCTAAAACATCTGAAACGTTACACTCGAGCACCTCGCAAATACGGTCAAGATGCTCCAAGTTTACCCGGTCCGTTAGTTCATTGTAAAGTTCATTGATTGTGGCTCTCCGTATGCCCGTCTTTCTAGCAAGATCCGCTTGTGTCCACCGACGCTCACCGAGCAATTTTGACAGATGGTTTTTGATCATCTGATCGCCCCGCGTATTATAATACGCGATTTCGTTCTTATTATCCGATATACGGACTAAAAGTACGAATATCGTACAAGGCGATGTTAATAATTACGGATGATTATTTCCTTGAATGAACCTTGATTTTTCCCGCACCGGATAGCGTTTCCCGGCGTGCAGTGGCTTTTATATCACACCAGTCATATAACTCCCGAATACGCGGATCATCGTTGTACGAAAGCACAAACCGGCCCTTTGAGTCTTTAAGATTTGCGGCCAGCCGCAAGTGGTCTTTCCATCCGAACGTACCTTCATAGTTTTTCTCAGTTCCAAGATATGGAGGGTCCAGATAAAATAAGGCGTCCGGCCGATCATAGGTCTTCAAAATAGGTTCAAAATCACGGTTTTCAATTTTGACACTTTTCAGCCGGAGCTGAACCTGCTCCAGATAGTCAATAGAACATCCGATTCCATTGCCAGATGTAGCAAAGGTTTTTTGATTGCTTCCGAAAAGAATTTTTGAGCACGTAGAAAAAGCGTGCCGCACGCTGAATATCTGTGAGGCCATCGGTATGCAGTTGAGCCATGGCAGCGAAGAATATCTCACGCGCGGAAACAAGCCACTCCAGTTCTTCCTGGAGGGCAGCTCTGTGATACTTGATGCAACGGAATAAATTGACAATCTAAAGCAGATAAAGACCGAGATCAGGATCGCCGCCAACTGTGTAGCGAAGGTCTTGTACTGCTTTTTTTCAAACATCTCAAGAATGGTTTTACTGTACTGGATAATTGCTTCGACCGTGATGGCAAGCACAAGAATCAGAACAATGGTCTGCATAAAAACATCCTCCTTAATGAAAAAGTATACATAGAAATGACAGGATACTGACCGACGTTAGACGCCCGCAACATACGCCTGTGTCCCCCCGGTGCCGCCGTATGCCGTTCAGGCGGGTCACCTCACATTTGCCCCGCCCCGGTCCTCCATCCGGATTGCTGTACCATATGCCCCCGCACCTCGAAATGGCAGTGTGCAAAGGGCGGGCTTGCCAGCGCCGCGTTGCCCGTGCTGCCCATCACCGCCAGCGCGTCGCCGCTTTTCACCCGCTGGCCCACGGATACCAGATTCCGCGCGTTGTGGCAGAAATACAGGCAGTTCACCGCGTCCGGCGTCTGGCCCGCGTCCAGCTCCACGCACACGTACCAGCCCCATTCCCACGTTTTGCTGCCCGTGGACCTGTCCACCTTGCGGGCCGTAACGACCCGCCCGGAAATGCTTTTGCCCTTATAATCGGGCATCCGGATGGTATCGCTGTCCAGCCCTTCCTCGTCGCTGCCGCCATGCCAGCCCTTGCCGTTGTTCCGGGTATAGCCCCACCGGCTGTACCCGTACCGCACCCGCGTGCGGCCCTTAAAAATCGCCATGCTACCACCTCCTTCAGAGTAAAAGCGCCCCAACGGGGCGCTGCGGTCATGTATCGCTTGCCAGTCGTTCTCCGAGCGTAACGGATAACTGCCGCCCGTATACGGCCGGAGCTTTGCTGGTTTCTTTCTGCAGCTCGATTTCTTTTATCCTCCCAATCGCCCACAAGCGAAAAGGCAGAAAACTCCTTATCGCGACACCGTCAAGCTGCTCGTCCGGTTCATCTGCGGTTTCGTTGTCGGGATAATAGATGCGGAAGGATTCAAGGTTTTCGGATATGATATCTGCCCGGATAGCGTCAAACTGTTCTGCACCCGCGCGGAATGTGATCTGCACCGTATTGCGACGGCGGTTGCGCATCATGCCTTCGCCCTCGTTGGGCTGCTCAATCTCATACTTGTGTCCGTTGGCCAATCTGATCAAACTCATGGTATATATTCCTCCTGAATCGGTTCACGACGGTTACACCACCGTACAGCCTTACGCAGCTCTGCGATCTCATTGTGGACGTAGATGCGCGCCGTGACGGAGATGTCCTTGTGTCCTAATATTTTACTTATCGAATAGATGTCAGCGCCATGCCGGCGCAGGTATGTGCCGTAAGTGTGCCGGAGTTCATGCGCGGTAAGCTCCGGGATGCCAGAGGTGCGCCTGTGCAAGTCTTGCCATTTCCGCCTTGAGCCTTCGGCTCCATGTATCGGGTCTTAGGGCGATATCGCCGGAAATTAGATACTTTCCCGCGCAGCGCCGCTGGAGGGCGTCTATGGCTTGCAATGCCCGGTCGGAAAGAGGGCAGACGCGATAGCTTCCGCACTTGGGGGAGCGTTCCACCGGCTTGCCCGATACCCATGCGATACTGCGCTGCACACGATAAAGCCTGCGCCGGCGGTCAATATCCTCGGGATGCAGCCCCACCAACTCTCCGCGGCGCATGCCGGTTTCCAATAGTAATACGACCTCCGGCATACGGCTCAAAAACCAGCGGGAGGCGATCTCGATTTGTCTGTCATTGTAGACCTCCTTGATCTGAGGCAGAGCCATGCTTTCCAGCTTGCAGCCATCAGCGGGGTTGCTGGTGCACAGTCCATTACTGCATGCGCTGCGAAAAATTCCATTGACACACATGCGGATCTTGCCGCACATGCTGGGCGAGAGGGAGGATGCCTGTTGATAGAACCGCAGGATATCCGCTGGCGTCACATCCACCAGAAGCATGTTTCCAACTGCCGGAAGGATATGCCGCCGGATGGGCAGCTCGTATGTGGTGCTGTATGCCGGATCTGTGATATATGGCCGCTTGTACAGAAGCAGCCACTGAGCGGCCCAGCCTGACACCGTGTACAGGTCGGAACATTTTTCAGCCCGCCCATGTTCAGCGATATATGCAAAATATTTTGCCTTAGCTTCGGCCTTTGACCGCCCGTAAAATACCCGTTTAACAGGTGTTTTATCCGCCTTATACGCAACCGTTCCGTAG
>VOFE01000616.1_pt1 | contig 16779 bp, 33 predicted proteins | sample 5384071 | NCBI WGS metagenome assembly VOFE01 (sample SAMN12384724, study PRJNA508395) | human gut metagenome | isolation source: healthy gut D | host: Homo sapiens
CGGCATTGTCTTTGTTCCTAAAAAAGGCATAAAATAAATGGGATTCTCCACTCGTTACAGTGGGCCTCGTTTTGAGGCCCACTGATCATCAATACATATACAGCATCACCGCTTCATACGGTTTCAGCATGATCCGCTCTCCGTCATCGCTCCACGCCGGATCTTCTCTGTAATTATGGATCAGCATTTCCGCGTCTTTCCACTTTACATCCAACGGGCACGCCGCCGCTTCTCCCGTAAAGTTTGCACAGACGAGCATCTGATGCGTCCTGTCTGTCGGATGTAGGCGAAGATCCGCTCATCTTCCGGAAGGAGCAGGTCGAACTTTCCATCCACGAATACCGGATGTGTCTTTCTGAGACGGATCAGCTTCTGATAGAAGTGATATACGGAATCGGGATCTTTCCGTTCTTCCTCCGCATTGATCTCCGTATAATTCGGATTAACCGCGATCCACGGCGTTCCGGTTGTGAACCCGGCATTTGCCCCTGCACTCCACTGCATGGGCGTGCGGGCATTATCACGGCTTCTTGCGTAGATGAGACTGCATGATATCCTCTTTTTCATATCCGCCTTCCAGCCGTTCGCGGTACAGGTTCAGCGTCTCGATGTCTTTGTAATCACTGATGTCGGGGAATCTTACGTTGGTCATGCCCAGTTCGTCGCCCTGGTAAATATAGGGGGTTCCCTGCATGCCGTGAAGGATCACCGCCAGCATCTTTGCGGATTCCACGCGGTACTTCCGTCATCTCCCCACCGGGATACGATGCGGGGCAGGTCGTGGTTATCCCAGAACAGGCTGTTCCATCCTTTGCCGTACAGTTCGTTCTGCCATTTTGCCAGACATTTCTTCAGACGGACAAATTTAGCGGCGCCAGATCCATTTTTTCTTTCCCTTCCTGCTGGTCAAGCATGACCATATGTTCGAACTGGAACACCATGGAAAGTTCACTGCCGTCGGATTGCTGTAGATTTTTTGCGATCTCGGTAGTCGCGCCCCAGGCCTCCCCCACTGTGATCAGATCGCCCTTCTGGAATGTCTCCCGGCTCAGCTCCTGCAGGAATTCATGGAGCCTGGGCCCGTTGTTCGTGATCATCCGGTCCGGCTCCTTGGCGATCTGGTCGATCACATCCAGCCGGAATCCGCCACGCCTTTATCCATCCACCAGAGGATCATGTCGTAGATCTCCCGGCGCACCTTCGGATTCTCCCAGTTCAGATCCGGCTGTTTCACAGAAAACTGATGGAAATAATACTGTTTTACTTCCGGCACCCACTCCCAGGCCGGTGCCGAAGGCAGCTTTCATTTCATTGGGATACTCGCCCTCCACGCCATCCCGCCACACATAATAATCATGATACGGATTGTCTTTTGATTTCTTCGCTTCCCGGAACCACCGGTGTTCATCCAGTATGGTTGAGCACCATATCCATGACGATGCGGATATTCCGCTTTTCGCTTCCCCGATCAGTTCTTCCATATCAGATAAATTTCCGAACATCGGCTCAATATCCTGATAATCTGAAATATCGTATCCATTGTCGTCCTGAGGGAACAGTACACGGGCGAGAGCCATACCGCGTCGATCCCCAGTTCCTCCAGATAGTCAAGCCTGCCGATGATCCCCTTTATATCCCCGATCCCGTCGCCATTGGAATCCTGGAAACTTTTCGGATAAATCTGATATACAACTGCATTTTTCCACCATGGTTTCTTCATTTCTGTCATAAATACCGCCCCTTTCTGTTTTTTTATCATCTTAATAACAAAAATCCTCTACGGGAGCCGGCGGATGAGCGTGCCGTTTTTCCCGAGGACTCCGCCCTCATAATTCCTCGCAAAGAGGATCTCTCCGCCCTCCTGCACGTCCGCCGCTTCACCGGAACAGTTTAACACAACTTCCAGCCTGTGCCCCTCCTGACCGATCTTGATGTAATCCACGCACCTGCTGCCCGGATACCGGTTCGGAAAATGGAAATGCGGACTCCTGCACACCTCTTCCGTCTGACGCAGCCGGATCAGTTCCTTCATGTACCCGATCCGCTCCTGATTCTCCGGTGTATGGATCTCATCCCAGGGCATGCAGCGCCGGCAGTCCGATCGAACCCGCCCTCCATTGCGATCTCCGTTCCATAATAAATACAGGGGCTTCCCGGCAATGTGAAAAAGGACCGCCAGCTGCTGATAGAAAATGTCAGATCATGGAACCGGTTCATAAGACGCTCTGTATCATGAGAATCCAGGAGATTAAAAAGTACATCGTTATTCTGCTGCATATACATGGTATAGCAACGGTTTACCATGTACTCAAACTCCTTCTTATCCATGGAGGCATCCAGGAAGAAGTCGTGGATGCCGCTCATCAGCGGGTAATTCATCACGGAATCATATTCATCCCCATAAGCCACTGGCTGGCGTCATGCCAGATTTCTCCCAGCAGATAGATGTCCGGCTTCAGGGCTTTCAGACGGCGGTGCATCTCTTTGAGAAATGTATGGGATACCTCATTTCCCACATCATACCGGATGGCGTCGATGTCGAATTCCCGGATCCACTGCTCACATATCCCGCAGAAATAATCGATCACTTCCGGATTGTTAGTATTGAGCTTCGGCATGCCGTCGGTAAAGGCGAATGTATAGAACCGGCCGTCCGGGTATTGCCCCGTTTCGCCACCCGGACCAGTCATTGACCATGAACCAGTCCGCATAGCGGGAGGCTTCCCCCTTTCTCCATGGCGTCCAGCCAGGGGTGAATTTTCTTCCGCAGTGATTAAACACCGCGTCCACCATCACCCGGATCCCAAGCCTGTGGGCTTCGTCCACCATCCGGCGCATGGATGCATTATCTCCGAAGGACGGATCGATCTTCGTGTAATCCGTCGTATCGTACTTATGGTTCGACTCCGATTCCATCACCGGATTGAGGTAGATACCGGTGATCCCCAGATCCGCAAGATACGGAAGCTTCATCCGTATTCCTCCAGATCGCCGCCGTATTTCTCATAGTTGGTTACCGGGCCGGTCTGCCAGGGCAGGATATCCTTCCCGTTCCGGTCCGGCCTGCCGTTGCAGAACCGGTCGGGGGAAGATCTGATACCACACCGTCTCATTGACCCAGTCCGGCGTCCGGTTCACATCCGCCGGGTTCATCAGGGCACGATAAAGTACTGGAGCAGACGTCCCGGCATGTTCAGCTGCTTTTTCTGTCAGGAAGCCGTCCTCGAAGTAATACCAGACTTCATCATCTGTATGGAGTTCAAAATAATATTTGCACCGTTTGTAAGGCGGCGTAAGAGTGGTCGTCCACCAGATCTGATGGGGCAGACGCTTCTGATAAATGATCTCTTCCCGCTGCCCGCTCCATCTTTCATTTCCGCCCAGGATCCCGGCGGCATAAATTCCCCGTGTGCGATAAAAACCTGTTTCACATCGTACCCCGTCTTCAGATTGACCACCAGATGATCCTCATCCAGCGCATAGCTCATCTGTTCGGTTGTTTTATGATATACTGCTGCAAAATCCATCTTATCCTCCCGGTTTCTTTATAATTTACCGTTCCAGCGCCTCATATACGCGGAGAAGTTCTCCCACGCTCCACGCCTGGGCGAAGCATCCTTTTGAGGAAACCGGCTCCAGCCCGTCATAGATTTCCGGAAGCTGTCCGATGCACCCTTCCCGGGCGCGCTGTGCAGGACTTCCAGCTGAGCGCGCACATACTGCTTCGCATCTTCACTATAGCCGTTAATCCGCAGATATGCAAGATAATAAGCTCCCAGGGGATAAACCCACACCGTTCCCTGATGGTAGGCCAGGTCCCGCTTCAGCACTTCGCCCCGTATTCCGGCCGGAACTCCGGATCCGCCGGATCCAGCGTCCGCAGCCCGTATGGCGTATACAGCTTTTCAAACACGGTATCCATGATCTGCCGTTCCTTCTCTTCTTCAAGCATGGTAAAGGGCAGAGAAAGGGCCCATATCTGGTTGCAGCGGATCTGGGCGTCCGCCGCTGTACCCGAGACCACATCCCGAAGGCACTGCTTCTCTTCCATCCAGAATTCACGGATAAAGGACGTGCGCACGCTGGTCCGCCAGCATTTCATACGCTTCTGCGTCTTTACCACGCAGGCTTTGCGAATTCTGCCATAATACGGAGAGCATTGTACCAGTACGCATTAATCTCCACCGGCTTCCCGTGCCTGGGCGTGGGCAGGATGTCTCCCACCCGGACGTCCATCCAGGTCACCTGATCCAGACCGCTTCCCGCGATGATCAGCCCGTCACGTTATATGGATATTATAATCTGTTCCCTTTTTATAAGACACAATATCCTCCATGACCGGGAACATCTCCGCACGAAGTCCGCATCCCCTGTCGCCTGCCGGTACAGCCACACACAGTTGATGAAGAGAAGGGCCGCGTCCACTGTATTGTACATCGGATCATTTTTCCCTTCCGGGAACAGGTTCGGCATCAGGCCGTCCCGCTCGTACTGTGCAAATGTCCTCAGAATGGAGGCCGCGTCCGCATACCGGCGGGTGCTAAGACAGATCCCGGGCAGGGCGATCATGGTATCCCTGCCCCAGTCCTCGAAGAACGGGAAGCCGGCCAGGATCGTCTCTCCTCCGGTAGACGCACGCAGGGGAGATGAACTGGTGCGCGCTCTTTACGAGCGTCTGCGCTGTCTCATCCTGAAGCCGGGCCTGTTTTCCAGTTCCATCCGCTGCGCCTTCACTTCTCCGATCACTTTCTCCACCAGCGCCCGAACAGAAATACTTCCGGCTTTCTTCGCATCATGCATCTTCCCGGCATATTTTTCATCCATCGTAAAAGAATGGACAGGGTCTTCTCACATCCGGCCGGCATCCAGTCCGACGCGGTGGCAGGCATAAGCCCGCCCGGTGTCCTTCCGGCCGTCACAGGCATCATACGCATAATAACAGACTTCTTCCTCCTGCGGGATCTCCCGGTCAGAACCGTCCGTCATGCAGTAAAGCGACAGGTCTGATTCCGTTATCCGGCTTACGGATCCACTTTCCCCGGACGAAAGAAAAGTTTTTTGTCCTGCTCACGCTCTTCCCCTTTCGGGCTGAACCGGTAAAACGGCGTTACAACAAGACGCACGTCCTTCCTACTCCTGTTTATGACACGATACCGGAGGGCGATCGTATTCTCCTGCTGCCGCAGCCCGGCCTCTTTTCGATCTCTACCCCGTTTACAAGAAAACGCCATACCGGCGTGTCCTCAAAGGAGAATTCCGACAGAAACCGGTATCCTTCCTCCCGGGTGCCGTCCGGGAAGTCCTGTGAGGACAGGATCACCCGGCTTCCCGGATATTCCAGCGTCTCCGCCAGACGGTGGATCATGTTCCACCGGTTATTCGGTGCCTTCAGGCAGGCCATCAGAAACGCGTGATCTCCCCGCGCCGCGGATCCGGTCATCGTAAGAGACGAATAGCCGCCCAGGCCGTTCGTCATCAGGTAGCAGTTCTCCTGTCCCCTGACAAAGTTTTCCAGTCCTGTCTGCCGTAGATCCATTTTATACTCATACCTTACATTCCTTCCTGTCTTTATGTTCTCTTTATTCTTCCAAGGATCAGCACACTCTGAGGGGCGATCATCAGTCCTTTTTCCGCCGGATGATGTCCTTCCCAGAGGGAACTGTCTTCCCTGTTACAGAGGATCTCCCAGTCCCCGCCGCCGGCTGAAACCGGCCGGACTGCCCGGCTGCTGTTATAAATGATCTTCACACAGTCCCACCGCTCAGAGCCGTCCGCGCTCCGGTTGTCCAGGATAAAGCTTACAAGCCCCTCCGACCGTTTCATACCGCTGATCCGCTCCGGCCCCTTTGCGGATTTATCACAGAGTCCCGGCAGACGGCTTCTCAGCCCGATCAGCCCCGGTAATATTCCACCAGTTCATGATTCTCCCAGGCCTTCGTCCAGTCCAGACGGTTCAGCGTGATCGGCGCATTAAAGGAATCTTCCATCCCGTTCTTTGTACGGGCGAATTCTTCCCCTGACAGGAAGAACAGGCCCCCTGGCAGGTCATGTGAGCGCCGCCGCCATCCGGTTGAGCCGCATTTCTCGGCATCATCCGCCTGCGGCAGGGTTTCCGTCAACTTGTCCCAGAGCGTCTGGTTGTCATGGGATGATACATAGGTAATGATCTGGGACGGCGCCTTTACGGCGGCATGATCTTCGCCATATTCCCCGGAATCCAGGCACCATGCCCGGACGCCTCGGAGGATGTCCGCCTCCATCCCCTTCGCGCCGTTTATAAAGCCCGGCCGCCGGATCTTCAATGCGGAACCTTTAACCGCGTCCCTTGTATCATCACAGAACATGCCGATATTCTCATCCAGCAGTGCAATATTCTTCGTCAGTGCGGGCACGGCATTTCCTTCCATCGCCGTCTCCGTCGCTGCCCACGGTTCCCCGAACAGAATCTTCTCGCCTCTGCCATACCGGTCGTCCAGCGCTCTGCGGATCCGGTTCATGAGATCCACATCCAGAAGCCCCATCAGGTCAAACCGAAAGCCGTCAATATGGTATTCTTCCGTCCAGTAGAGTACCGACTCCAGGATATATTTTGCACACATCTCCCGCTCACTGGCCACGTCATTTGCCGCAGGCTGAGCCGTTGGAGATCCGCCCGTCCTCAAACACCCGGTAGAAATACCAGGGCGCCGTGCGCTGGAACCAGGAGTCTGTTGTATAAGTATGGTTATACACCACATCCATGATCACGCGGAAGCCGCTGGCATGAAGAGACTGTATCATTTCCTTCATCTCGCGGATACGCACTCTCCGCGGGCCGGATCCGTGGAATAGGATCCTTCCGGCACATTGTACTTCACCGGATCATACCCCCAGTTAAACTCCGTGTCTTCCCCGCTTCATTTACGGAACCGTAATCATAGGCCGGCATGATCTGCACATGGGTGATACCCCAGATCTTTCATATACCGGAGCCCTGTGGGATGGATCCCGTCGCCGTTCAGCGTCGTATCCGTACAGGTAAACGCTTTATATTTCCCGCGGTAAGCTTCCGGGAAGCCGCCGGCCGGATCCCAGGAAAATTCTTTCACATGGAGTTCGTAGATGATCTGCTCCCGGGTCCGCTCCGGCGCCCGGTCGTCCGCCCAGCCTTCCGGATCCGTCCGGGCAAGATCCACCGCCATGCTGCGCTGTCCGTTCAGTCCGCAGGCCTTCGCCCACGGGTCGGCCGAGCGCACTTCCCTCCCTTCGATCTCCAGAAGAAAGTCATAATAAACCCCGTGCAGCCGCTCCGCCGTGCTCCAGTGCCATACGCCTTTCTCCTCTTTCGTCATCGGGACACGGAAAAAGGCTTTCCCTCGCTGCCGTCCTGATACAGATTCAGGGTGACCCTGTCTGCAGCGGGGCTCCACAGTTTAAATGAAGCCCCGCTGTCTGTACAGGTCACCCCCAGATCATTTCCAGCGTAGATATAATTGTCCAGGAATTCCGGACTTGAATAATACTTTTTCCAATCTAATGCTGTTCTCATATATTCTGCTCTAACCCTTTACCGCTCCTGAGAGTCCATCCACGTAATACCGCTGCATGTACAGAAACAGTGCGGCAATCGGGATCGAGATCAGTACCGCGCCGGCCGCGAAACAGGTGTACCAGCTGTCGATATATTCTTTCTCGAGCATTCTCCACAGTCCGATGGCGATCGTATACTGGTCGGAGTTAGCCCGGCAGATAACCTTGGCAAAAATGAAGTCAACCCACGGTCCCATGAATGCCGTCAGCGTCGTGTACACAACGATCGGTTTACTTAACGGAAGGGTGATCTTTGTAAAAATCTGCCATCTCGTACAACCGTCCAGGATCGCCGCTTCATCGACCGCGAACGGGATCGTGTCGAAGAACCCTTTGGCGATCTGGAATCCCAGCGCCGCGCCGCCCGAGTATACCAGGATCAGCGCCAGTTTGATCAGGTTGCCTTCCGACAATCCCAGCGCCTTCAGGATAAAGTACACGGCCACCATGGACATGAATCCCGGGAACAGGCCGAGGATCATCGCCATGTTCATGTACGGCTTTCTCATCTTAAAACGAAGCCTTGACAGACAGTAAGATGCGGAAAGCACATAAAAGGTTGACAGGATACAGGAAAATATCGCGATGAACAGCGTGTTAAAAACATCTGCGGAAAGTTCAGGATCGACGTATCCGTAAACAGCCGGATATAATTGTCCAGCGTATAGGACTGGGGCAGGAAGGTTGACACATAGGAGCCCTGCTCCGCACGGAAGCTGGTAAGCACGACCCAGATGATAGGGAATACCCAGATCACCGCCAGGACCGCCAAGCACGATATGGACAACACTGTTCGTGATAAATCTTTTTTTTCTTTGCGGAATGTATTTTCTGTCCAGCCATGTTTAGAACCCTCCTTCTTCTTTATAAGATCTGCTGTTATGGTATGTAATAAGCGCCCCGATTGCCAGGATGATAAAGGTCAGGATGCCGATGACCGCGCCGATGTTGTAGTACTGTTTATCAATCGTCAGCTTGTAGAGCCAGGTCACGAGCAGATCGGTCTTGCCTGCCGTGGCCCCGAGATCCGTAACAGGATCTCCGCCTGACAACAGGTAGATTACGTTGAAGTTGTTGACATTTCCCGTAAATGTCGTGATCAGATACGGGGTCGTTACATAGAGCATATACGGCAGTGTGATCTTGAAAAGATCTGCACCGCATTGGCTCCGTCCACTCTCGCCGCCTCATAGAGGGGTCCTCCGGTATATTCTGGAGAACGCCGGTCAGCTGGAGAAGCGTATAGGGAACACCGACCCAGATATTGATGATAATAACGGTTACCCTCGCCCACGTCGGATCCGTAAAGAACGGAAGGCTGGCGTCAGCAGCGATCAGGCCCAGATTCCTTAAGAGAACGTTCACCGCGCCTTCCGGCTGCAGCATGGTTCTCATGATCAGCAGCGATACAAACATCGGCATCGCGCAGGACAGCACGAAAGCAGAACCGCCAGAATGCCTTGCCTCTTGTCCCTTTCCGGTTGATCAGAAGGGATACGATCATACCAAAGATATAGTTTGTAAATGTTGCAAAGAACGCCCACACAAGCGTCCACGCAAGGACAGACCAGAACGTGCTTCCAAGGATGCTGCTGGAATCAAACAGAGCCGCAAAGTTATCAAGCCCCACCCAGTCAAAAAGCATCAGGTGATCGTCGATCTTGCTGTAGTTGGTAAATGCCATGCAGATCATGAAGATCAGCGGCAGGATCGTAAACAGGGAGATTAAGACCATGGGCGGCGTCATCAGAAGCTTCTGCAGGTTCTCGTGAAGCAGGGTCTTAAGATCCTCCCATGAAACTGTTGATGTGCCTTCTTTCTTTTTGCAAGGCATTCCGCCTTATATGCGCTTCTGAGGGTTCCGCGCCATGCCAGCACCATCAGGGGTACCGTGATCAGGATCGTTGCCACGCCGTACAGAAGGATCAGCACCGACTGATCGCCCTTTGTATACATATAGACCTGCGTTGCCTCATCCCAGTATTCCTGCTGCTCCACGCTTCCAAGCGACGGGAGCATGGCCAGGCAGTGCGCGCCTGTCATAACCATAAACACAACATAGACAACTTCCAGCGCCATATAGATCAGTCCTTTGATCAGCTGACCGTGGACAATATTTCCAAATCCCATAAGGATCATGGAAAGCTTCGTCTCGATCCCGCCTTTCCTGATCGCATTCATGCAGGTATACGGCGTAGGGAATTCATTTACTCTCTTCTTAAAAACACCCATCCTCATTTGCCTCCTTATGAAATACCGTCACTGTTCATTGCTTCATTCATCGCGTCCGTCTGCTGCTGTGCATTGTCATGCGTTACACTGCCGTTCGGATCCCTTTGCCAAGGTTCTCGACCGGCGTCCAGCAGTTATTCATCTGCGTCACAAACGGCTGAAGAATGGAAGTATAGTTGAATGTATCGTTCTGCGCGATAACCAGATCATCGGCTGAGATCGCCGGATCCGCCAGCAGCTCTGTATTGCACGGGATCACATTCAGCAGTTCATAGTGCAGACGCTGTACCTCCGCCGAGCCAAGATAAACCGCCAAACGCTACCGCCTGTTCCATATATTTGCTGTGCGAGTTGACACCCACCGCCTTGGAACCGGCATAAGCCTTCATCTGTACTTCCTCACCGTTCAGTGTAAAGGATGGAAGGGACGTCACACCCATGTTGTCTCCCAGGATCTCTTTGATCGCATTGGCGTCCCAGGAACCGGTGAACATGGCATTGATGCTTCCGTCACGCAGGCCCGCGATGCCGGAGCCGTCCTGGTCGATGCGGAAATTCGGATTGCTCTCCAGGTCGATCAGGTAATCGGTCACTTCATACGCTTTATCACCTGTAAAATCAACCCCTGCCGATTCATCCGTACCGTCCCCGAACAGTGTACATCCGTTGCCCACGTAGAACGCCGGGAGATACCAGGAATTGGTAAACGGGAAAGATACAACCCCTTTCTCCAGCATTGTATCCAGGTTCTTCACATCTTCCTCAGAGAATACGGATTTATCATAAAACATATACCATGTATTCGTTGTATACGGCACGCCGTACAGATCGTCGCCGAGCATCAGAGACTGGAGGATCTCCGGAGAGTTGGTCGCTTCGATCTCCTCTCTGTACTTGCCTCGAACTTTGCTGCCGCCTTGGAATCCGTAAGCCATGCGATCCCGTCATTTGAATACAGGAACACATCCGCACTGGCATCCGGGTCCTGTCCGACCTGGCTGGATGCACTGGCCTCATCCATGATCCCGTACACAAAATCAATATCCCATTCCGGATGCTGATCTGCAAATGCCTCACAGCATGTCTGCAGCCATTCCCCGTTATCTTTTGACTGATCCGCCGTAGGCGACCAGACCATAAGACGGGCCTTTTCCACTCCATCGGCGTCGGATCCGCATCCGGTCAGTCCGGTTACGGCAAGACCCGCAGTCATCAGCGCCGCCAGCATAAGCGCCACCGCTCTTCTTCTCATTCTTCATTCCTCGCTTCCTTAATATGTTTCGTATTGTTTCGTTATGGATATATTACGCCTTTTGCACTAATCCGTCAATTGTATTATTGAAATCGCCTTATTTTTATATATATCATACAATTTTTCAGTTCCATTTTTGTGCATTATTAATTGTTTCCGTTCTATTCTTCTTTGATTATAAACTTTGCTAAACTCTCTAAACTTTTTTCAAAACTTTTTCATTGATTTAAAGATATTTGTTCTATATAATATTTATAGATTTATTATTTAAGAGGAAAACAGGTATGACTACGATCCAGGATATTGCCGATAAGCTGGGCATTTCAAAAAGCGCGGTTTCCAAAGCGCTCAACAACGCCCCTGACATCAGCGAAACTTTACAGAAACAGGTGCTGGAGACTGCCGTAGAACTGGGCTATACGAAACTCCGGCGCTATAAAAAACCGGTCGGAAACTGTGCATCATCGTACAGCGGGACAATATTGAATATGAGGAGCCCCACCAGTTCGCCTACGATATTGTCATGGGATTCCGCCAGGCCGCCGAGCCGTCCGGGTGTGAGGTCTCCGTCGTACCGGTAGACGTCGCCCTCCAGCGCGAGATCTCTTACGATGCATTTATGCTGCAGCACGATTTCTCCGGGGCGTTTCTGCTCGGATTCTCTGGGCGAACCGTGGATGAAGGACCTGAAGACCAGCCACACCCCGGCAGCGCTCTATGATAACCATATCATCGGCAACCCGATGACAACCTACGTCGGGATTGACAACGAAGAGGGAATGAATCTGGCGATCCGCCATCTCAAGGAACTGGGACACAAGAAGATCGGCTATATTTCCAGCGCGCTGGGCTCCCATATCATGCAGGTCCGCCACCGCGCATTTTTCCAGGCGATGCGGAGCCACGGCCTGAAAGCCGACCCGTCATACGCGGGATGCTCCTATTATCTGTCTGAATGTATGGAGAAACACCTGCCCCGTTTCCTTGATATGGGCATGACGGCCATCATCTGCTGCCAGGACACATTCGCCAGCGCCGCCGTAACCCAGTGCAAACAGCTGGGGTATCGGGTTCCGGGAGATATCAGCATCATCGGATTCGATGACATCCCCATGTCCGCCTATACCGACCCGCCGCTTACGACGGTCCGCCAGAACCGCATCCAGCTCGGGAAAAGTGGTTTCGATACGCTCCGTATGCTGATGAACGACGTTCCCATCGGAACGGTCCCTTCTCCACGCGGAACTGATCACCCGCGGATCCACCGGAAAGGCCCCTGAGACACCGGGAGGTGAACTCGCCTGTGAAAAATAGACTTGCGAAACGGCTGTTTTTGCTCCTGCTGTCTCTGGCAGCCATTCTAGCCCTGTCCGGATGCGCCTCCCGCACACGCGCAGAGGCGGCCGAATGGTTCCCGCAAGAACATCGCTGACGAGACGGTAGCCGTCTCGAAAGAGTATACAGAACGCGAAAATGAAGAGGGGTATACGGAACGGGTGTGGACCGCCCACCTTAAGGATCTGCCTGAGGTTGAGTTTGAACTGGTCAGCACCGGATACTACAGCCTCTTTTTCAGCTACAAAATGGAAACAGACTATGACCTGGTAATGGGAGAATATTATCTGGACCGGTTCCTTGAAGGGAACCCGGGTGCTCTGGACAGATTTGAAATTTCGCCGGACAGATACGCGGACGAACTGACCCTCTACGCAGTGTACGATACTCCCTCAGAGATTGAAAGCCTGTGTCATAATATACAGCGTCTGGACGATTATCTGGCTTCGCAGGAACATCCGTGCCGGATGACCTATGCGCTCTCTTACCGGGAGCCGCTGACACTGCCGGAAATATTCCCGTCTGCAGAAGAGATCCCTTATCAGACGCTCCCCTGCCTGAAACTTATGTCTATGCAACAGGCGGAAGCACAAACAACACCGGCTATGCCGTAAAGAACAATGATCCTGATCCGGACGGGACGGAAGAATCTGTGTCAGAGCAGCTTAGATCAGCCGCAGAAAATACATTGACACTGTATGTGCTCACTTACCAGACACCGGCATGGATCTGTGCACAGAGGAAGCACTGGAGAACGTTGCAAAGAAGAACAGCGATTACCGCTTTACCCTCACCCGGCCGGGCAGACCTGACATCTGCTATCCGGAGCTCATCCTTTCCACTTCAGACTCCATGTCTTTTGGCTGTCTGTACGAAGTCCCTGGTCAGAGAAGGCTGCTACAATGTGCAGGGTACGCCGGAAGAATTCTCTTTCACCGGAGCTGACGGGATACCGCATATTCATTTTCCTATTCATACAGGACTGAACCCCGGCAGTCCGCTTACGGAGACTATCTGTCAGAATATTATTACTATTGTTCGGGGATGATCACATCCCGCTTGAAGAACGCCCCCTTGTCGGCCAGGGCTCTTCGCCCGGCTGACCGGATGCGAATTCAGCAGGATCAACGAATAAGAGCGGCAAAAAGCCGCTCTTATCTTATCTCATTTTATATTCATTTTATCCAAGCGCCACATCAGGATCATCATGATCACAAATCCACAGCCACTCCGATCGTACTGATATTGGGTGGGGCCCCGTCTGCGCCTCCGGGATCAGTTCCTCCACCACCACATAGATCATGGCTCCGGCTGCAAAGGGAAAGCAGATACGGAAGCAGCGGAACGACCAGACCGGTCAGCAGGATCGTCAGGAGTGCCGCTGCTGGCTCCACGATGCCCGAGAGCGCACCGTATACGAAGGATCGTCTCTTTGACAGCCCCTGGCTCTGAAGCGGCATGGAAATGATTGCCCCTTCCGGAAAATTCTGAATTGCAATGCCGACCGACAGGGCAAATGCCCCGGCCAGCGTCATCGCAGTGTTTCCGGTCATCGCTCCGGCAAATGTAACGCCCACCGCCATACCTTCCGGGATGTTATGAAGGGTGACGGCAAGGACAAGCATGGTCGTTTTTTTTAAATGGGCGGGCACGCCCTCCGGTTTCTCCTCTGTGAAATGAAGATGCGGCGTAAGGGTGTCCAGAAGGAGCAGGAAGCCCATGCCGAGCAGAAAGCCCACCGCCGGCGGCATCCACGAAAGTCCGCCTTTCTCTTCCGCCATCTCGATCGCCGGAATCAGAAGCGACCACACAGAAGCCGCCATCATCACGCCCGACGCGAACCCAAGAAGCATCTTCTGAAGTTTCTCATTCATTTCCTTCCGCATAAAAAATACCATCGCCGCACCAAGCGCGGTGCCTGCAAAAAGGTATCAGGATCCCGATCCATACATTCAGGTTCATATATGTTCTCCTTTATAAGCCTTTTATTTTCCCGATATTTTATCATATGCACAGGAAGAAGTTTTTGTCAACCATTTGTCATATATAGTAAATATGCTCATCCATTTTTTAAATTTTTATCCTTTTTTAGTTGTTACTCACATATCTTTAGTGTATAATGGGTATATGATATTTGAGGGATGAAAATCTCAAATAATACATACATAAAGGAGAGATTCGCCATGGTAAATTTAATCACAGGCCCAAGAGGCAGCGGAAAACCCAGCAGATGATCGATCTTGCAAATGAAAAGGTAAAGACTTCCAGCGGTAATGTCGTATTTATCAAAAGGAAAAGTAGTAAAGATACTTATTCATGTAGATTTCAATATTCGTGTCATCCAAGATGGCTGATTATCCTGACATCCTTACCTTAGAAGAATTTGTAGGTTTCTCTATGGCATGTCGGCTGGCAATCACGATATCGAGGCTGTTTTCATTGACAGTATCTTAAACAGGCTAATATCACATTAGAAAGTCTTCCGACATTCATCAGAAATTAAATAAGATTTCCGAAGATGCCAAGATTGACTTCTACCTTCAGCGTCAGCGCAGATCTGAGATTGCAGATGTTGACACACTTGAATGCACAGTTCTGTAAGTATTTACAGCGTAGTAACACAGGATTCGCCCTTCTCGGGTCTGAACAGTTACAATAATTTTAATAAAAAAGAAACTTCCGTTCTCCGCAGTTGTACTTTTTTTTTCGCTTCTCTCTTATTCTGTCTGTGCAGAATCCCCTCTATCTTCTGCCTCTGTTCACCTGATCTGTTCACCGTTTTCCATTCAGGGAAAGAACTGTATCCTCCTGCTCCCCCTTCTTATTCTCAATGTGACTTCATCTCCGACATTAAACCGGATAATGTCAATAAAATCCACAACCGATACATCAAAAATCTCATTCGATCCTTCCAGCATCAGATAATAATGAGAATTTCCGTCTACAACCCTGAGCGATCTTTGTGATCTTAGCCTGTCAGTGTCTCTGGATCTTGTATCCTCTTCTTCCTGTCTTGATCCCGTTTTTATACATCAGATTAGTGTATAGGATTCTTCACACTCGCTGACTGTATCTCCGATCGCTACAATCTGATATTTCTGCACATTTACCATGGCATATTTCTTTACCAGTCCTGCATCATCCTTCAATGCAATGAAGTAGGTCGGTTCACCGGAAATATTCAAAAGCAGTGGGAATGTGGCCGTATAGTGCAGGTTCTGCACCTGACCTTCCGCGGAAGACATCGCTGAACTCTCTGTTGCACCTTCAATCTCATAAACTTTGTCTCCATAGTTCTCTGGTTCATCAGCACAAATCCCACATTGGACTGGTCTCCGGTAATCGAGGTAACACCGGTGTACACCCACACATCGTCATCGATGCCAGATAATTATACCCATCTGTTGTCTCCAGACAGTCCTTCTGTCCCAGTACACTGTTCAGGAACCCGTGCTTCAGTGTCCCATAATAATCATACAACGAAACCAGAAGATCCGCGGAAAACGCCCGGTCGATCCACTGGGGCGCATCCTCGATGGCATAATCTTCCATCTCCCCGGTAATCGCGTTACATAAGCACGACCCTTCCGATGGTCACGCCGCCAAATAGTCCAATGTTATATTTCTTCACCGGACAGATCCTCCCTTCATCCAGCTTCACCAGCTCCGTGTCCTGGGTCGCCATATCGATTTTGATATAAGCCGGGATGCCCTCGCTGTTGTTAGTCAGCCATTTGATCCAGGCTGGCATACCGGAGCGGCGATACGCACCGGGCGGTCCTGGTAATTGATCTGGGAATACAATTCATCCACTTCGAACTGGAAACCATATCCACCATACTCCCCATCTCGCGGTTCCCGAAGGGCGGCGAATCCGGTCAGGGCGGGATCTGGTCAAGGACAGTTCCTCGATATCTTTCGTAAACTCTCCGGTCTCCACGGTCAGAAGCTGCTGATATTTCTTCGCATTCACGATCGGTGAGGAAAGGAGCGCACCGATCAGATAGACGGCTACCCCCGGCGGCAAAGATCCCCATGATCACCTTCAGTCCCTTCGACTCCTTCAGTTCATATGCATTCAGTCTTTTCCTGCGGATATAGCTTGCAGCGATAATGAGGATGGATCCCGCAAATACCCAGATCTCCGCGGAATGGATGTTGAGCGGCGGCAGCGCGGCATAATAATAAATCCCGAGCGCGATCACTGCAGCCACGATAATAAGGATCGTGCGTTTGCTTTGTTCATAGTCTGCTTATTCTCCTGTCTCTTTTAATTGGCACTGATATAAGTATACCCGCAGGAAGCCTGCGGGGCAATAAAATCAGAATTTTTCTCCAGAGCGCCGGGGACAGCAGGAGGAGAGAATGGGATGATCTCCAGTCTTCCCACC
>VOFE01001045.1_pt1 | contig 16767 bp, 20 predicted proteins | sample 5384071 | NCBI WGS metagenome assembly VOFE01 (sample SAMN12384724, study PRJNA508395) | human gut metagenome | isolation source: healthy gut D | host: Homo sapiens
GCCCTTTGTAGTGGTCGTGGTTTCGCTGCCGGAAGTTGTCGCAGTGGTTTCGTCAGAATCCGTTGTGACAGATTCGGTTGTTGTTGTGGTGGTTTCCTCGGTAGTAGAAGTGGTAAACACTTCAGTCACAATCCCGATCTCTTTGGTAAGTGTGATCGAACCGTTGGTTGCAGTCAGTGTCACAGTACCGCCGTCTTTTGCATGCAGCGTAACATTCAGACCGCTGCCCTCGACTTCCAGAACGTTCGGGTCAGAAGAAGTCCACTGGAAATCGGGATTGCTGCCGGTATAGGAGATCGAAGCACTGAAATCATCGCCTGCCATAATGTAGTACGGGAAGTCTGCCCATTCTGCCTTTTCTTTTCTCTGTTGTTACTGTGCTTTCTTCAGTAGTCGTTGTGGTTTCTTCTGTCGTGGTAGTCGTCTGTTCTGTAGTGGTAGTGCCCGGCTGCGGTGTTTCGCTGCCATAACTGAATACAAAGTCACTGTTAATTTCAGAAGCAGATGCAATTGCACTTTGTGCAGCTGTTGTCGAACCACCGTAAACGGCATACAGTCCGGCAATTGCCAGTGCAAAGCAGCCATTGTAATCCAGTGCCGGCTCTGTGCAGGAATAAGAATTTGTGTTATCGTCATAAGAACCGTTGGCATCTGTCGGACCACCGACCAAGGTGCCGTACAAAATATATTTTGCAGTATCCTTATCCGGGTTTGCTGCTCTATGATGGATATGTTGCGGATAAGAATCGCCAAACCGATCAGATAGCTGCGGTTTGCCGGATTATTTCCAGCAAATAGTCCATCTGCCCTTGTGCATATTCATTGTATTTGTCCTGTCCGCTGGTATACTTTGCATAAGTCAAAGCATACATCTGCCATGCACAGTTGTAACGGATGCACCCCAGCCGCCGCCGACCGGATAATACGCCTGATTCTTGTTGCCCACCAGCTGATCCATATCGAACACCAGCTCGCTGCCGTGTGCACTGTACTTTGAGGATCCATGGAATACAGCAGAGCAGAGTAACCGCCCCACACCTTATCCCAGGAATAAACCCAGTAATCGTAGATGCTGCCGTTATATACGCCGTTAGACGGTGTGTACTGTGCCTGGTAAGAATCCGGAAGTTTTCCGTTGTTGTTGGCAATCGCACACCACAGATCACTCCACGCTACCTTATCTTCAATATTGCCACAGGAATAGTAGCTGCCGATTCCCTCATAGGTTGCCTTCGGATACTTTTTTCTGTAAACTTTTCCAGTGCATTTGCATACTTCAGGCAAGTATCTGCATAATCTGCGTTTTTATCCCGAAATGCCAGAGAAGTTGCTGCCAGAGCTGCTGCCATATGACCGGACGCATCTACCGACGGATTGATGCATCTGCCCAGTATGTCGGTCTGTTCTGTGTTTGTACTCTCCGGTGCAGTCCAGATGTTGTGATCCTGGTCATCGCCTACCATATAGCAGAACGCAATGACATTACCGCTGTCATCCAGATAAGTCACTTTCATAAAGTAGTCGCACATTTTTTCAGAATGTACAGAAGATGATCTTCGCTTCCGGTTTTTTATAGGAATCCGGATTTTCAAAATAAGACCAAGCCAGATTAGTACAGGAATATCCCATTGTATTCGAGAATTTCAAATGATCTCCTGCATCATGATAACCGCCGGACACATCTACGGTATCCAAGCCGCCGTTTGCAGCTTTGATTGCTGCCACGGAACTGGATGACAGTCCTTTGCACTGCTAAGCGATGCTTCCGCATCATAAGTATGACATTTTCCACGCCAGGTCAGTACATTATCATCTGCACCGCACTGATTTGCGTCAAAAAAAGTACAGAGATAATTTCAGTGCATCTCCGTAGTACCAGCTGACGGCTGTGCCGAGGCTGTCATTCCCGACACTGCCGAAACCGTTCCCGTCACCGCCAAAACACCGGCGGACAGTACTGCCGTCAGTTTTTCTTTAGATTTCCTTTCCAGTTCATCCTTTTTTCACCCAATTCTTTATATTCGACTCAAAAAAGCCGATCACTGATTACGTACATTTCATTATAGCATATCCGCTTTCCATTGTCAAGAAAAATAGAACAAATTTCATATCTTTTATGCAGTTTGACGAACCGAAGTGTATCTACATAAAAAAGAACCGACGCTCTCTTCCAAAACGTCGGTTCTTCGTATGCAAAAGCTTATCCCCAAGCGGTTCTCACGCCCACCACTTCAGGGAAAGCATTATGCCTGTGCCATACCTTTCTGTCCCAGCAGTGCCCGCAGTGCAGAAATGCTGCTGCTCTGCACCCGTGCAATGGGGATCGAGTTCTTCTTCGCCTTTACGGCACCCTGTACCATTTTATGGGACACGGTACGGGTAAACAGGATCATCAGATCCGGAGAGCCGATCTTCTTTTCGATCGGGCCGGTTTCTTTCGGAAACACCTTCGCGGTGCAGCCGTGCCCATGCAGACATCTCGCATACTGACGGCTCATGCACTCGTTTCCGCCGATAATTACAACACTCATCAGTTTCACCTCACATGGTTCTCGGACGAAGCGAATCTTCCGCTGTCCACGGTATTTCTGGCAGCCAAGCATTCCTCATCACCAGGGGAAACGCTGCATAAAGAACGCCTAACGGCTTTGGGCAATACCGCACAAAGATTGTGCGACAGATGCGTCGTCAAATTTTATCGTCAGATGAAACAAAAAGCAGAGTGAATACTTGCTGTATTCACGAGCATTTTTGTGAAATATGACGAGAAATTTGCAAGCAGATGGCGTGCAAAGTCGCCAGACGCTCTTTGTGCGGTATTGCCTTTGCATGAAATCTGCGTGCTGTGCTTCCTTTATGCAGCATTTTTCCAAGAACTGCTTGTTCGATGATTCGTCAACCACCGAAAAGCAGCTGGGGATCTTTGAAAAACGTCGCATAAAGTCTATTCCATTGGCTTTGTTCTGTGTTTTCCCCTTGCTTTTTCAAGAGTTAGCATTGACTAACTATAGAATACCACATCATTTACCGGCTTGTCAAGCCCTTTTCCGATTTTTTCTGCCAGAATCTAGGTGAACATTATGTAACATTCCTGTGATATTTCATAGTCATACAGCAAATCGCCCGAAACCGAGAAATATGGGTTGACAAAAACCGACAACTCGATTATAATTGAAGGGTGTGTTTTTTGCATCTGCAAAAAACATCTAGTAATACCGCACAAAGAGCGTCTGGCGACTTTGCACGCCATCTGCTTGCAAATTTCCCTTTCAGAGCCTGTTTCGTATCTTCCCGCACGCTTCTTGCGTGCATATTTTCTTGAGATATTTCGGGAAAATACTCGAAAAATCCACAAAGGATTTTCTCCGTTTTTCCCTTCATCTCAAAAAATCTGACGACGCAATCTGCATACGTCAGATACGAAACAGACTCTCATCTTTTCACAAAAATGCTCGTGAATACATCTAAGTATTCACTCCGCTTTTTGTTTCATCTGACGAAAAATTTGACGACGCATCTGTCGCACAATCTTTGTGCGGTATTGCCCCTGTAAAATTTATACAGGCAGCCAAACGCTGCCGTGAGGAGAGGAATATGACAACCGCAATCACCATTGGAATGATCATCATCTATGTTGCGATCATGATGGGCATCGGCGTCTATACCGCAAGGCAGACCCGTTCCGTCAGCGACTTTGTGCTGGGCAGCCACAGTGTTGGCTCATGGCTCACAGCGTTCGCTTATGGCACATCTTATTTTTCCGCCGTGGTATTCATCGGCTATGCCGGACAGTTCGGCTGGACCTACGGCGTTTCCGCCGCATGGGTCGGCATAGGCAACGCCCTGCTGGGCAGTCTGCTGGCGTGGATCGTGTTGGGACGGCGTACCCGCATCATGACACAGTCGCTGGGTGCCAAGACCATGCCGGAATATTTCGAAAAGCGTTGGAACTCCAAAGGGCTGAAGATCGCCGCCGCACTGATCGTATTTGTGTTTCTGATTCCCTATACCGCTTCTGTTTACAACGGTCTGTCCCGTCTGTTCAACATGGCGTTCCAGATCGAATCAGAGGGTGCCTATAAGATCATCATTATTGTCATGGCACTGCTGACCGCGATCTATGTCATTCTGGGCGGCTACGCGGCAACTGCGATCAACGACTTCATTCAGGGCATTGTTATGCTCATCGGCATCGCTGCTGTTGTGATCTGTGCCATTCAGAATCAGGGCGGTCTGACTTCGGCTCTGGCTGCACTGGGAGAGATTGAAGTCAACGGAAAGACCAACACCCTGAACTCCGTATTCGGTCCTGACCCGCTGAATCTGCTGGGTGTTGTAATACTGACTTCTCTCGGCACATGGGGACTGCCGCAAATGATACATAAGTTCTACGCCATTAAGAGTGAAAACGACATCAAAAAAGGGTGCTGTAATCTCTACTGTTTTTGCCCTGATCGTTGCCGGCGGTTCTTACCTGCTGGGCGGCTTTGACCGGTTGTTCTGCACACTGACAGAGGACGGCAGCGGCAAGACCGTGATCTCTACCCTGTCCAACGGCAAGCCGGACTTCGATGCCATGATCCCGTCCTTGCTGAACACAGCTCTGCCGGATATTCTGATCGGTCTGGTAGTCGTACTGGTGCTTTCCGCATCAATGTCCACCCTGTCTTCGCTGGTGCTGACTTCCAGTTCCACGCTGACGATCGACCTCATCAAACCCAATCTGAAAAAGTGCTCTGACAAAAGGAAATGCTGATCATGCGTGTGCTGATCGCCGTCTTTCTGGTCATTTCCGTACTGCTGGCGTTCAACAAAAACGCTTCCATTTCCACACTGATGTCCTATTCATGGGGTGCCCTTGCCGGTGCTTTCCTGGGACCGTTCATGTACGGTCTGTTCAGCAGGAAGATCACCAAGCCGGCAGTATGGACCAGCTTCATTCTGGGAATCGGTCTGACACTGGTGCGCATGTTCCTGTTCGGCTTCGGCTGGAATCCGGAACTTTCCAAGGCTGCCGCAAGCCTGCCGCTGAATCTGGCTTCGCCGATCAACGCCGGAGCCATTGCCATGCTGCTCTCTCTGATCGTGGTGCCAGTCGTCAGTGCCCTGACAAAGGTCAAAGATCCCAAGCACGTGGAACAGGTCTTTACCTGCTATGCAGCCCGGAAAAGAAGGACTGATCCCGCAATTCAGTTTGTCACCGAATTGTAATTTATTTGTTATGACTAAGTTCTTGAAAAATCGACGATTTTCCCCTATGATATAGTATGAGACACCCCTGCTTGTCGGGGGGTGTTGTTATTTGTACAAATCTGCATACAATAAAGCAGCACTGCACAAAACACATGCAGTGCCGTTGAAGAAAAATACTCTCCGGGGAATTGAGGAATCATCTATGGTTTTTCAGCACAATTGCATTTTGTTTCAGTTTCTGCCGATTTTCCTGCTGGCATACTATGCCACACCGCAGAAATACCGAAATATCACACTGGTGATCGGCAGCCTTGTTTTTTACGCCATTGGCAGCGGCTGGTATACCCTGTTGCTGCTGCTGTCCCTGCTGATCAACTATGGGCTTTCCCGCATGATCAGCGGAACACATGCCAGACACCCCTGAATCCGCCAAGCACTATTTGATCGCGGGGTTGATTTACAACTTTGGATTGCTGGTGGTATTCAAGTACACCAACTTCTTGATCGGCAACCTGAATTCCCTGCTCTCTATTTTTCATACGGCAATTCCTAAAGGTATCGCTTGTGATGCCGCTTGGCATCAGCTTCTTCACCTTTCAGATCACGTCCTACCTGATCGATGTCTACACCGGAAAGACGCGTCCCGCAAGGAGTATTCTGGATCTGGGCGTGTACCTCTGCATGTTCCCGCAGCTGATCTCCGGTCCGATCTGCATGTACAGTGAAATTCAGCCGCAGCTGAAAAACCGTCGGGTCGATGTCCGTCTGCTGGAGGAGGGCATGGAAACCTTTGTGCTCGGACTGAGTGCCAAGACGCTGCTGGCGAACCCCATGGGCGGTCTGTGGAATAATCTGTCCGTTATCGGGTATGATAGTATCTCCACCCCTTATGCGTGGCTGGGAGCGTTTGCCTATAGCTTTCAGATCTACTTCGACTTCTCCGGCTATTCCATGATGGCAATTGGCGTGGGAAAAATGCTGGGCTTCCAGCTTCCCCAGAACTTCAATCTCCGTATATGTCCGGCACCGCCGGCGAGTTCTGGAGAAGATGGCACATCACGCTGGGACGCTGGTTCAAGAACTATATCTATTTCCCGCTGGGCGGCAGCCGTGTGGGCAAGTGGAAAACCATGCGGAACATGCTGGCAGTCTGGGCGTTTACCGGACTGTGGCACGGCGCGAGCTGGAACTTTGTGCTGTGGGGACTGATCTTCTTCGTGCTTCTGACACTGGAAAAAAACGTCTACGGCAAATTTCTGGAACGCACCCATCTGCTGAAACATGCCTACATCATCTTCATCATACCGCTGACATGGATGGTTTCGCCATTCCGGATATGCACCAGCTGGGCACCTATTTCACAAGGCTGTTCCCGTTCCTCACCTCTGACGAAGTGCAGTCCAACACCCGAGATGCGGTGCAGGCGTTCCACAACTACTGGAAAATTCTCGTGCCGTGTGTGCTGTTCAGTACGCCTCTGCCGCTGATGTACTACAAAAAATTCCGGAAAAGCGGATTCTGTCTGCTGTTGCTGTTGATCCTGTTTGTCCTCTCCATTCGTGCGATGATGACACAGACCAACAACCCGTTCCTGTACTTCCAGTTCTGACCGTGCCTTGAAAGGAGCATTCCATGAATTTCCTGAAATTTTTCAAACAATACCCTCTGATCTTGGCATTCGTGGTTTCCATTGCCGTTGCAAACATCTGGCAGGTAGTACAGAACGCCAAGAAAATCGACAACTCCGCAACGACGGCTTCACAGACGACCACTTCCGCCGCACAGACCACGCTGGCTGCCGGTCAGCCGGTTGTCACCACTACAACTGCTCCCACGCCGGTATTTCAGACGGTAGACGATTCCTACTTTGACGATGCCCTTTTCATCGGCGACTCCCGTACCGAGGGGCTTGCCCTCTATGGCAGCCTGACCAATGCGGACTACTTCTCCAGCGTAGGACTTACCATTTTCAAAGTCACGGAAAAGCTGCCGGCAACCCCAACACCGGCGAGTGTCACCCTGGCACAGAAACTGGCACAAAAGCAGTACGGCAAGGTTTACATCATGCTGGGGCTGAACGAACTGGGCACAGGCACCACAGAAAGCTGGGCACAGGCATATGCTCAAGTGATCGCACAGGTACGGCAGGCACAGCCCAATGCTGTCATCTATCTGGAAAGCATTCTGGTGGTTGCCGCTTCGCAGGATAACCCCGGCGGGGCAATCAACAACGCCACTGTCAACGCCCGCAATCAAGCTCTGGAGGCTCTGGCAAATCCGCAGGACAATATCTTCTACCTGAATGTCAACGAAGCTGTCATGGACGCTAACGGCTGTCTGGACGCGTCCCTGACCTCTGACGGCATTCACCTACTGTAACTCTCTGTCGCTGTGGGAGAATTATCTGAAACAGCATGCCATCGTCCTCGGCGGAACAGCAGTGAGCACAACGGCTCCCACCACTTACACCACTGCCGTAACGCAGTCCACCGAAGCCACACAGTAAAAGAACGTAGCCCATAAAAAAATCCCCGTGTATCCAACGAAACAAGGATACACGGGGATTTCCTTTATTTTCTTAACCAATAAATCCGGTAATACCGCCGATCAGCACCAGAACGCCGAGAACGATACGATACCAGCCGAACACAGTGAAGTCATGCTTCTTGATGTAACTCATCAGGAAACGAATCACCACAATGGAAACCACAAACGCGGAGATCATACCGATCAGCAGCATCGCCGTTTCCATGCCGGTAGAGGGCAGTCCGCACTTCACCAGCTTCAGCAGGCTTGCCCCGAACATTGCCGGAATCGCCAGAAAGAAGGTGAATTCCGCCGCCGCTGTACGGGAAACGCCCAGCAGCAGTGCTCCCCACGATCGTCGCACCGGAACGGGAAGTTCCCGGAAAGATCGCCGCGATCAGCTGAAAGATGCCGATCATCAAAACGGTATTGTATCGCAGCGAGGCAATGCTGCTCATCTTCGGGGTGCGGTTCTTATGCCACTTTTCGATCCAGATAAACGCGATACCAAACAGGATCAGCATGATGGCAACTGTCCACGCATTGTACAGATGTGCCTGACTCCAGTCGTCCAGCAGAAGCCCGATCACTGCCGCCGGCACCGTTGCCACGATGACCTTGCACCACATCTGGAGAATGTCCTTTTTCAGGCATGCCCCGAAGCCGGTCTGTGCCATGGGGTGCGGGTTATCCTGCTTGCCGAAAGGCCACAGCTTTTTCCAGTAGATGACGACAACCGCCAGAATAGCTCCCAGCTGAATCACAACGTCAAACATTTCCTTGAAATTATCTGTTGCGTCCAGTTTCAAAAAATTCGTCCAGCAAAATCAGATGTCCGGTACTGCTGATCGGAAGCCATTCTGTAATGCCTTCCACAATACCGAAAATCAGGGACTTGATGAGTTCCCAAACCATATGTACCAATGTCCTTTCCATGATCCGTCAGGGATCACACTGTATTTCCGGAGTGTCCTACACTCTGCATAAGTCACCTTATGCCGCTGTTCTCTATTATTGTAACACAATTACCGGAATACGTCAACGATTTCTCATAAACTTTTCTTAAAATCTGCAAGTGGACTGTAAGAAAAGCCGACACAGCACTTCCCTCGTTCTTATTTCCGCCGGTACTGCATATGCTGTAGCAAAACCACAATTGGAGTGAGGCATCATGAAAGAACAGCCCGAAGCACGTGCCGTGATTCTCGGCGAGTATATCGTCCGCCAGAAAGCCACCGTCCGTGCCGCAGCAGAATGGTTCGGCGTTTCCAAAAGCACCGTACATAAGGACGTCAGCGAACGACTGGAACAGATCCAGCCCGATCTATATACACAGGTCAAGGAAATTCTGGAGCAAAACAAACAGGAACGCCATATCCGCGGCGGTCTTGCCACCAAGCGAAAGTACGCCCTGCGGCGGCAAACATGAGGAAGAATACCTACAGCAGCACACACACTCTGAAACCGGCTTCGCAGCCGCATATGTCAAGAGAAAACAGTTCCGAAAAAAGCTCTGCAATTTCGGAACTGTTTTTGTTTACTTCTTCCCCAATTATGATATGATAATTGCAGAACAATGAAACGCACCGAAATAAAGGAAACACTGCATAAAGCCCGCCTGACGGCTTTGCACGCAATCTGCTTTGCAGATTTTCCGTCATATTGCCCAGAAATCCCTTTGCCATACGGCAGTATGCCTGCGGAATTTCTATGCAATCTGCCGAAAAATCTGACTACGCATCTTACGCACAAGCTTTATTCAGTGTTTCCTGAAGTCATTTTCGGCGATCTTCTGATGTGGAAAGGTGATGAAAAATCATGGGAATTATGGGCGTGATCGTGCTGATCATTCTGGTGATCGGCGTTACCAAATACGGAATACGATAACATTTTAAATCGGGGAGGATTTTGAACATGGTAAAACTGATTCTGCTGGCACTTTTCGTATGGGTCATCTGGCTTACACTCCGGAAAATTTTCAGAGGATACAAAAGGCAATACCGCACAAAGAGCGTCTGGCGACTTTGCACGCCATCTGCTTGCAAATTTCCCTTCAGAGCCTGTTTCGTATCTTCTCGCATGCATCTTGCGTGCATATTTTCCGAGATATTTCGGGAAAATACTCGAAAATCCACAAAGGATTTTCTCCGTTTTTCCCTTCATCTCTCAAAAAATCTGACGACGCAATCTGCATACGTCAGATACGAAACAGACTCATATTTCACAAAAATGCTCGTGAATACATCAAGTATTCACTCCACTTTTTGTTTCATCTGACGAAAAATTTGACGACGCATCTGTCGCACAATCTTTGTGCGGTATTGTAAAGGAAACACTGCATAAAGCCCGCCTGACGGCTTTGCACGCACAAGCTTTATGCAGTATTTCCCTGATTCCTGCAAACATAAGACAACAAAAAGTCCTGCTCTCCTTCCACGGAGAACAGGACTTTTTTCACTGCTTCGCAGCGTATATCCGTTGCTTTATTCGCCCTTGTTCGGCAGTGTGTGAATGATCGATACCAGGAACTTCAGCAGTACTACGGCATCATTGCTGTCTACTTCGCCGCTTTCGTCGCAGTCAGCGTTTGCCTGCTGCTGTGCAGAAAGAGATACCGCATTTGCAGCCGCCTTGTTCAGCAGAACCGCATCGGTAATGTCTACTCTGCCGTCCAGATTGATGTCGCCGTACAATGTAGCAGCTTCCACTGCACCCTTTGTGGTAACTGTGGTTTCGCTTGCCGTTGTAGCGGTGGTGTCTGCACTGGTTTCTGTTGCAGAAGATTCTACAGTCGTTTCAACAGCTTCTGTGGTTTCGCTTACAGTTGTTTCTGTGCTTTCTTCGGTATCCGCAGTAGAAACGGTGGTTTCCACAGTCGTTTCTGCGGTATCTTCTGTGGTGGTTACTACAGAAAAATCAGTAGTTGCTGTGGTTTCCGTTTCCGTAGTAGTTTCTGCTGTCGTATCTGTCGTTGTATCGGTTGTCACATCTGTTGTTACAGTTGTGCCCGGTTCAGTACTTGCATTGCCATACAGATCTTTCGGCAGTTCGTCCAGTGTGATGCAGTAATCGCTGGTGTACATCTTCTTCAGCTGAGCCGCATCGTTATACTGACTGGACATCAGGTGATCGCCGTACCACGGGCAGAAATACAGCCAGCCGGCATTTTCAATGACCATGTTTTCCTCAGACGGAATGGAGTCGTTTTCTGCCATAGCAACCATTTTCTTGCCGCTGGTCAGTTCATACAGATAGTTGAAGATCGGAGAAATGGCACTCAGGTTCGGTGTGCCGGAGCTCTGACCGTCGTCGCGGTTAAAATCGCAGTTATACTTGTCGTATGCCACGATGTCTACATAGTCATCACCCGGATACCATGTATCAGAGTTTGCATAGTTGTAGCTGTTGTATTCCCAGATGATGTTGTGCAGACCATATTCTTCGGTCAGCGTGGTGTACAGCAGCTTCCACAGTTCCTTGTATACTTCTGCTCCGCGGTCGCCCCACCAGAACCAAGAAGTACCGTCGCTGTAGTTACCTTCGTTGCCCTGTGCTTCATGCAGTGGACGGAGAATGATCGGCACGTTGGCATCCTGTAGCTTCTGGAGCTGTTCTGCCAGATCCTTCATAGCTTCCTGGAAGTACTCGTATTCCTTTGTGCCTTCCTTGACTGCGTTTGCTGTGTTGAAAGTGCTGTTCGATGTCTGATAGTTCTTATACGTGCATTTCTTCCAGTCAACCTCGTCACCCAGCGTGTATTTGTCAAAATCGATCGGCACATTGATATGCCACGATGCAGTGACGATACCATTCTGTTCTTTTGCCCATTTGATTGCACGTTCCGTTGTGCCGTCTTCCCAGCCATACAGCGGGTTGTAGTTCATAAAGTCAAAACCGCGGATCGCCGGCAGCTTTCCGGTATTGTCCTTAATGTAGTTGAATTCCTTTTCGGAATCGCCGTCATTCCCGCCGCCGTAAATTTCCTGCTGACCAGAAATGATGTGAGAACCATATACGCTCTTGAGGTAGGACATCAGAGCCTTGGTTTCCTTGTTTGCCTTAGGGTCTACCGGTGTTGCCGTTGCCTTTTTCATATTCCGGCTTCGGTGTCTGTGTCAGAGTCATGTTGTCGTACAGGCAATAGCCCCAGCCGCCGCCGAATGTAATGGTGTTTTCGCCCTTGGTCAGCTTCAGATCGCCCCAGTTGTAATCGTTCCAGTCATCTGTATGTGCGATCTTGACGGTCTTGGTAACGGTGCTGTCGTCAGAACGTGTGACAGTCACCTGTGCTTCCCGAATGTCGCTGGAAGAAGTTCCCAGATACATAATGCATCTGGTCATCAGCCGATACATGCCGGTTTCCGGTGCATCAATGGTAAAGCTCATGGTGCCGGAACTGGTGACCCAGACAAATCCGGCACCGGTATAACCCGGATATTCATTATTATAGACTTTTGTTGCAACCTGTGCATCACTTGACAAAGTCAGATCCTCACACTCCGCAGAGAACAGCGGGTCTGCGGCAGATACCACAGCCGCCGGCACTGCCTGTGCCATGCCCAGACAAAGTGCTGTCGCTACGCCGGCACTGCCCAGACGTTTCCAAAAATTCTTCATTGCTCCATCTTCCTTTCTGGTTACAGAGTTTTATCACTCAACCTGCAGCGGCAGTATTGCACAAAAACAGCCGCTGAATTTCATAGAACAATTATACACCCTTTCCGAAAATTTGTCAATAGTCACAAAACGGTTTCTGGAAAGTTTTTTGGACTGGGCATTTTTCCGTAGTCGAATTGACAAGGCAAATCGAAGGTGTTATAATTATTAAGAAAACACTGCATAAAGCCCGCCTGACGGCTTTGCACGCAATCTGCTTGCAGATTTTCCGTCAGATTGCCCAGAAATCCCTTGCCAGACATACAGTCTGCCTGCGGAATTTCTGGGCAATCTGCCGAAAAAATCTGACGACGCATCTACGCACAAGCTTTATGCAGTGTTTCCCTTAACAGGTAAAGCAGACAGAATATCCGGCAGCTATTCACTGCCAAAACGAGAAAAGGACGCTTCGGGCGATCACCATGCAGAGATTGTATACTTCCCTGCTGTCAGAAATTCCGCAAAGCCTTCGAAAGGGGGAATCATCGGGAGGACATTGTTCGAAGATGATGCTGTCAACCATGCATTTCTACGGCAACCGAGATCCTGACACGCTGGAATACGCCATGGGACACAAGCGGCTTGACCGGCAGCTGCGCATTCTGGAATGCATCGACACCAAAAACGACGGGCGATCCGGCGGGTGAATGTCAACATCGCCGCCACGGCAAAGGCGGCACGGCTGAAAGAAGGGCATCGGAACGAATCATCGGGAGGCAAGGCGGTGCTGCTGCTCTGTGAAGATGATGCTGTGACAGAGCAGATGAATCGTCTATGGCAAGGCAGATCAAGCGTGGGACTGGGCGTACGGCGGGCTGGTATTGTCAGTTTTTTGCCCCTGCTGTATCTGTCCAACTCAGCATTCCCCCGCATCAAAAAGAGGACATCAACCCCGACGATTTCGACAACGGCATCAGCGACGATATTTTGCCAAGATCTGTGCCCTGCCGCATTTCTGTCCCCTACACCGGCATGGATCATTTCCCACGGGGGAAAGTCAGGCAGGTATCGACGCTTCCGCTGGGCATTTCCCAGATCAGCGGCGGCTCCGTACCAGCGTCGGCCTACAATATACCGGAAACGACGACATTCCGCACAGTTTGATGTCAGCGACCGGCGTTCGCTGGACGAAGTGGGTGCGGTGGCTCATGGAAATGGACTATATCCCCAGTTTTTGTACCGCCTGTTATCGTGCCGGACGCACCGGCGACCGGTTCATGTCCCTGTGCAAGAGTGGGCAGATTCAGAACTGCTGCCACCCCAACGCTCTCATTACCCTACAGGAATTTCTGGCGGACTATGCTTCGCCGGAAACCAGAGCACTGGGGCAGGAAGTGCTGAAGCGGCAGCTTCTGGAAATTCCCAACGAAAACGTCCGTGCCAAAACCGAAACCTATCTGCGTGAAATCCTGCAAGGGGCAAGAGATTTCCGGTTTTAAGGAGAAACGCTTATGGAACAGAACCGCAACCAGACACCCCGTGCCAATCGGTACACATTGGCTTTTTTCGGGCGGCGGAATGCCGGTAAGTCCAGCCTGATCAACGCCGTTGCCGGACAGACGATCTCTGTGGTTTCCCCTGTCTGTGGCACCACCACAGACACCGTGGAAAAAGCAATGGAACTGCTGCCGATCGGAGCAGTTGTGCTGATCGACACCCCCGGTCTGGACGACACCGGCACACTGGGAGAACTGCGGGTACAGCAGGCAAAGCGGGCATTTTCTCACACAGATCTGGCTGTGCTGGTAATCGATGCCTCCACCGGCATGACTGAAGCAGACCATACCATTTTGCAGCAGCTGGAACAACAGCAGATTCCGGTGTTGCAGGTGTGGAACAAATGCGACATCGCAGACAACGTTCCGGAAACCGGCATTGCTGCCAGTGCCAGAACCGGACAGGGTATCCAGATGCTCAAGGAACAGCTGGGAAAACTCTACCAGCAGCATGCCGAAAAGCAACCGCCGTCCAGTCTGTTCGGCAGCCTGCTCCGACCGGAGGACGTGGTGCTTCTGGTCACTCCCATTGACGAATCGGCTCCGAAAGGGCGTATGATTTTGCCGCAGGTACAGGCAATTCGGGAGATTCTGGATCAGACTGCCGTCTGTCTGGTGACACAGCCGGAACAGCTGGCTCACACCCTTTCCCTACTGAAACAGCCGCCGCGGCTGGTGGTCACTGACAGTCAGGCATTCGGGCAGGTCAAAGCACTGGTGCCGGAGGAGATCTTGCTGACATCGTTTTCCATTTTGTTCGCCCGCTATAAGGGCGTTCTCGCTCCGGCAATGCAGGCGGCACAGACTCTGGAAACCCTTCCGGAAAACAGCCGGATCCTCATTTCTGAGGGCTGCACCCACCACCGCCAGTGCAACGACATCGGCACAGTAAAACTGCCCCGCTGGATCACTACACACACCGGCAAGCAATTTTCGTTTTCGTTTTCCTCCGGCAACAGCTTTCCGGAAGATCTCACGCCCTACCGCCTTGTGGTGCACTGCGGCGGCTGTATGCTGAACCAGCGGGAAATGGAAACCCGTGCCGCGAGAGCCGCTGCACAGGGCATTCCCTACACCAATTACGGCGTACTGATCGCCTACCTCAACGGCATCTTAGAGCGAAGCCTGACATTTTTGAAAGCCCTGGAAAACACGGAATAAAGGAAACACGGAATAAAAATCCCTGCTCCGGATCATACCGGAACAGGGATTCTTTTCTGTCTGTAGGATACAGGGCAATACCGCACAAAGATTGTGCGGTATTGCCAAGGATTTTTAGGGAAACACTGAATAAAGCTTGTGCAATGCTGTCTTTACTTGGATTTCTTTACAGCTGCAACAATCGCCTTTACGATCTGTACCAGAATCATAGAGCCAAAGCTGAAACCATAAATTGCACCGATCAGTACACCGGACATGCCGTTTTCGATCTGGAACAATCCATGCAGTGCCGGAATCCACAGCACAGCGTTAATGAGTACCATGCCTGCTGCAAACGCCAGAATCGCAAACGGATTATTCCACAGACGCTTGGAAAAGATCACCGGCTTCTCTGCTTTGCAGCTGAAACCGTGGAACAGACGTGCCATGCACAGTGTGGCAAATGCCATGGTCATAGCTGCACCGGCATTGTGTGCTCCCTGATAGAAATAGCCCAGCAGGAACGCACCAATGGTGGCGATACTGATAATCACGCCGGAATAGCCCACCTTTGCCAGAAAGCCCTTGGTGAGGATCGACTCATTCGCCGGACGAGGCTTTCTCTTCATCACGTCATCGGAATGGGGTTCCAGTCCCAGTGCAATTGCCGGCAGAGAGTCTGTCAGCAGATTGATAAACAGCAGGTGGATCGGAGCAAAAAGGCACCGGCAGCCCTGCCAGCGAGCAGAACAGCACTGTAATGATACCCGCCAGATTGCCGGACAGCAGGAACAGAATTGCCTTCTTGATGTTCTCGTAGATATTTCTGCCATTCTTCACTGCCTTGACAATGGTGGCGAAATTGTCGTCCGTCAGAATCATTGCCGCAGCGTCCTTGGAAACCTCTGTACCGGTGATGCCCATTGCCACGCCTACATCAGCCTGTTTCAGTGCCGGTGCATCGTTGACACCGTCACCGGTCATGGCAACGATATTGCCACGCTTCTGCCATGCACGGACAATGCGAATCTTATGCTCCGGTGTCACACGGGCATAAACCGATTTGTCTGCCACAAAGTCCACCAGCTGCTCGTCGGTGTAAGCGTCCAGTGCCGCACCCTCTACAGCTTCTTCCGGCTTTTCCAGAATGCCGATCTCCTTGGCGATCGCCGAGGCGGTGACAATGTGGTCACCGGTGATCATTACCGGCTTGATTCCGGCAGATCTGCACTCTGCAACTGCCTGTTTGGATTCCTCACGGGGCGGATCCATTTCGGCAATCAGTCCCAGATAGGTCAGGTCGTTTTCGTCCTCAATGCTCAGCGTATCACCGGAAAACGGCTTTGCCGCAAAACAGAGTACACGCAGACCTTGTTTCGACAATTCTTCCACCTGTTCCACAATTTCCTGCTTCTCTGCATCAGAACATGTCATGCGGTTCAGCAGCACGTCTGTTGCACCCTTGGTGTACATTTTCCGCACATCACCGTGCTGGTTCAGAGTAGACATCAGCTTGCGGTCGGAGTCAAAGGGAATCTCGCTGATGCGGGCATGTTCCCCACGCATTTTCTCATCGGACAGCCCGCAGTTCTGGGCAAACCGCACCAGAGCCGTTTCCGTCGGGTCACCAATCTCAGTGCCGTCCTGACATGTGGCATCACTGCACAGCACGGAAGCCAGAATCAGCTCCTGTTCCTCCGGATTTTCCGGACTGACATCTTCGGCGGCAATGATATGATCCTGCACCACGATTTTC
>VOFE01002076.1_pt1 | contig 16735 bp, 27 predicted proteins | sample 5384071 | NCBI WGS metagenome assembly VOFE01 (sample SAMN12384724, study PRJNA508395) | human gut metagenome | isolation source: healthy gut D | host: Homo sapiens
TTTCGCAATCTTTTGCATGCTCCCTGCCATATCCAGTGTAATTTCTTTGACTTGATTACGCAGCTCCTGTGGCATCTTTGTAAGTACCGCAATGATATCATCGGCTTTAGTGCCCTGAATTACAGCTATAATAGAACCTTTCCTACCTCGCTTATCTCTATTTATTAAGATGGTATAAAGATCTCCCTTGCTCAAAGCCGTTTCGTCAATACATAGGCGATAACCCATATTCTTTGGATAAAGGATATACTCTTGGGCATGTGCTCTCTGATCCCAATTCTGGAAGTCACTCAGGTGATCTTTATATTGGCTTTGAAGCTGTTTGCCATCCATACAGTAATGCTCTGCTACACTTTGGCAGCTAACGGCGTGATTATCTAAGTAATTCTTTTAAAAAAGCACCGAACTCAGCGGTTATGCGAGTACCGGTGGCTACCAAACTCCAGTCACGACTATATGTCTGCCCAGTGGATGGATCTTCCCAGCGACGACGCTTGATACGTAAATAAACGGCTTTACCACGGATAGGGAAGTCCTGAACTTCAATCTCAGGGAGGAAACCTTTTGAGTGAAGATGTAGATCAGAGTACTCAGCAGGAATAGTGGCTTTCTCCTCTAAATAAAGAATAAAGCAAGTATCCTGAGAAACATGATTGACTAGGGTAAAGTAATCAAGGATTCCTGAAGGCAAGAACAAGCTTAAAGAAGCAACAGGATCAATCGTTTGGGAAGTAGAACCACCTGCCGTCAGTTCATCTATCGCTTCGCGAATCTTCTGTTTGTCGCTACCCGGAGTTGCTTCCAGTTTCACACCGGCACTGCCTGAATAAGTCACAATCGCTACTTTATCTTTTATCCCGTAAGTTATTTACCAACAATTTGAGAGATGATTTCACCAAATCCAACCGGTTGGCTCCCCACATAGAGCCGGAGACGTCAATCAGAAACACCAGATTAGATGCAGGCAAATTATCCGTCGGAATTTCTTTTGCTTTCAGGCCGATACGTACAAGACGATGATTGGTATTCCAGGGACAGACTCCAGATTCCATGGTAATTTTCACAGGATCACTTCCTGTCGGCTTCGGATAATCATAAGAAAAGTAGTTCACTAATTCTTCCGTACGGATAGCATCTACAGGAGGCAATTCACCTTTATTGATAAAACGACGCATATTACTATAAGAAGCAGCATCTACATCAATAGAGAAAGTAGAAAGCGGAGCATCCGACACACTCTTGAATCCATTCTCCTGAATCTGCCCGTATTCTTCCGCATTTACAGCATCATACATGATTCCCGGTGTCGGACATACCGCCATATAAGCAGCAGACACCGATTTAGTAGCCTTTAGCTCATGGCCGTATCCTACCACTACACATTCTTCCAATACCAGTTCGTCGGCTTTCATTTTCACATCCAGCATGGCCGATTTCACCACCCTTCTCTCTTGCTTATACCCGATATACTGGAACAACAACGTTTCCCCCTTTCTTAGCCTGTATCGTGTACCGGCCATTCATATTCGTTACCGTACCTTTCGTAGTACCCTTGATCTGTACCGAACAGCCAACAAGCGGAGTTCCATCCTTTGCATCCGTCACCGTACCCGACACAGTAATAACTTGCGCATTCATCCTACCTAAAGAAATAACCGCCATTAGCAGTACGAGCATCATTGCTCTGAATTGATTTGTTTTCATAACTTCTTATTTTAAAATGTTACTAATAGTTCGCTTTTATTATAGAGATGCAGATTTCACACTGATTCCATAAATTGCCTGAACTTTTTTTATCCGGCAGAAAAAAAGAGTCATTTCAAAATTCTCACTCATTCCTTTGCAACTCTTAAGATGATGTGTATATTTGCCGATCATAAACATATCACAAATATGAAAAACGAAGTCGACGGAAGGCGGGAAATAGCCTCACGAAACACAGCCTGGGCTAATAACATTGCCCGCAAACTAACTCATTGGGGTGTCACTCCCAATCAAATTTCCATGATGAGCGTATTCTTCGCTATGGTAGGGTGCCTCCTGCTGATTGGCACAGTCATTGATCCCGGTTTTAACAAGTATGTAGCCTATATCCTGTTCATCGTTTGTATGCAGTCACGGTTGCTCTGCAACCTGTTCGATGGGATGGTTGCCATTGAAGGAGGAAAGAAAAGTGCCAACGGAGATCTCTACAATGATATGCCCGACCGCTTTGCTGATGCTTTGTTCATCATTCCCATCGGATATATAGCAGGTGGATTCGGTATTGAACTGGGATGGCTAGCGGCCCTTCTTGCCGTTATGACAGCTTATTTCCGCTGGATAGGAGCCTACAAAACACATCAGCATTTCTTTAATGGTCCAATGGCCAACAACACCGCATGGCATTGCTGACACTGACCTTTGTAGTCGCCACCTGCACCATCCATTCAGGATACGACCGGATGGTATGCTTCATCGCTCTAATCATTATCAACATCGGTCTTATCGCGACACTGATACATCGCCTGTACCTCATGTCACACACAACAAACACTGAAATAAAATGAAAGAACTACTGGATAACATATTTCCTACGCTAAGTGATGAACTGATTATCGTCATTTCGCTCATCATCGGACTGCTTGTTACGGCAAGCCTTATTCTTTTTCTCGTAAAGAAGATCTCTCCAAAAACAAATATCAGCGAACTCTCCGCCCGCACGCGTTCATGGTGGATCATGGCGGGCATGTTTATCGGCGCTGTATTTATCAGCTATAACATTTCTTACTTCTTCCTTGCCTTTCTCTCTTTCATTGCTTTCAGAGAACTGTATTCGGTATTGGGATTCAGAGAGGCAGATCGCGGAGCATTATTCTGGGGGATATTGGCCATTCCCATTCAATATTACCTTGCTTACCTTGCCTGGTATGGAGCATTCATCATCTTCATTCCGGTAGTTATGTTTCTCGTATTGCCCTTACGACTTGTTTTAAAGGGAGACACCCACGGAATTACCAAGTCGATGGCTCTGTTGCAGTGGATTCTGATGCTTTCAGTATTCGGTATCAGCCACCTCGCTTATCTCCTGTCGCTTCCTGAACTTCCGGGATTCAATGCAGGAGGACGAGGTCTGCTATTATTCCTTGTATTCCTTACGGAAATCAATGATGTTATGCAATTTATCTGGGGCAAACTTCTCGGACGACATAAGATACTCCCGAAAGTAAGTCCGAACAAAACGTGGGAAGGATTTCTGGGCGGTGTAATCAGTACTACCGTCATTGGTTACTTCCTCGGTTTCCTGACTCCCCTCTCCGCTCCCAACGTTATTCTGGTTAGTGCTCTCCTTGCGATTGCCGGATTCTCGGGAGACGTGGTCATCTCCGCTATCAAGAGAGATAAAGGAATTAAAGATATGGGGAACAGTATTCCCGGTCATGGAGGAGTATTCGACCGGATAGATTCGCTGTCCTACACTGCTCCTGTATTTTTTTCATTTAGTTTATTACATTGCATATTAAACGGAGGAATGGAAAAAGATTCATGCAAGCTGCTGCGATGCAGATTATATATAAAGGTGTTTTCCAATGGTTCCTAAAATTAATCGTAGGGGTTCAGTTCACCGATTGCCGCTTCCTTAAAAAAGAAAAGCAATTCATTATCCTTGCCAACCATAACAGTCACCTGGACACCCTAAGCCTGTTGGCTTCCCTGCCCGGAGGACTTTTATGGAAAGTCAAACCCGTAGCAGCAGAAGATTATTTCGGGAAAACCCGCTTTCAGGCTTCCATCAGCAACTTTTTCATCAACACACTGCTAATCAGAAGAAAAGGAGAAAAAGATTCGGAGCATGATCCGATCCGTAAGATGCTTGAAGCCATCGACGCCGGATATTCACTGATTCTTTTTCCGGAAGGAACCAGAGGGAAAGCCGGAGCAGATGGGAAAAATTAAATCCGGCATTGCCCGTATCCTGTCGCTACGACCCGAAGTGAAATATATTCCCGTATTCATGACCGGCATGGGACGTTCTCTGCCCAAAGGAAAAATGATACTGTTGCCATACAAAGCATCCATCTATTATGGTATGCCCGCATTGGTAAAGAGTACGGATACGCATGAAATATTAGAGCAGATAACAGGTGATTTTGAAAGAATGAAAGAAAAATATCAAGTCGTTATCGACGAAGAAGAGGAATAGATGTTGTTTTTCAAAAGAAACATATCGAAACTATCGGACGAGGAATTACTAATACACTACACGAAGTCCGGGGATTCGGAATATTTCGGTGAATTATATAACCGATATATCCCGTTAACATACGGACTTTGCCTGAAATATCTGCATGATGAGGACCGTGCACAGGAGGCAGTCATGCAGTTGTTTGAAGATTTATTGCCGAAAATGGGAAATTACGAAATAAAAGTCTTCAGGCCGTGGCTCTACCGGGTAGCCAAGAATCACTGCCTGCAACTGCTGCGAAAAGAAAACAAAGAAATTCCGTTAGATTACACCATCAATATTATGGAATCCGACGAATTTCTGCATCTATTAAGTGAAGAGGAAAGTCCAGAAGATCAGCTGAAGGCATTACATCATTGTCTGGAAAAGCTGCCCGAAGAACAACGGACCAGCATTACGCGTTTCTTCTTAGAAGAAATGTCGTATGCGGACATTGTGGAACAAACCGGATTTACTCTGAACAATGTGAAAAGCTATATCCAAAACGGAAAGCGAAACTTAAAAATTTGTATTAAGAAACAAGCCCTATGAAACTATTGGACTACATACGAGGACTCCGCAAAGGAAAAGAGGCGCACCGGCTGGAAAAAGAGTCGATGCAAGATCCTTTCCTGGCCGATGCTATGGATGGGTACCGCCAGGTGGAGGGAAATCACGAACTACGAATCGAGAAACTGCGGATGCAGGTTTCGCTCATTCGACAAAGAAAAGAATCTTTCAAAGAAACAGAATTCGTATGCTGTCACTTGGAGCATTGCCGCCTGCCTGATTATAGGATTCGGAATCAGCTACTATTTTCTGTTCCTTAAAAAGAGGATGGCGGATGATGTATTCATCGCTAAAGAAGAGTATTCCTTCAGCTCCACCAACTCCGGTATTTGAACCTCATTAGTCCGAACTCCAGAAAAATTTCGTCTTTAGCAGAAACTAAGATAAAGCAGGATTCCACTCACGAAGTCACTGTGACGCCAACGGATAAGAAAGATATAGTAGCCAAGAGCAAATCTATTCCAAAACTCAAAGGTGCTACACCGGTAGCAATAACGCCAGTTATTGAGGAAACCGTCGGGCGGACAGATATACAAAGGAAAGAATAGTAGCGGATACGGATACTTCGAATCTGAATCAGAAGTTCATCAAATGAAGCATGGCAAAGTAGCGACTATCCCCCAAATCTGAACCTGATAAAAGGGAGAGTGACCGACGAAAAAGGAGAACCTAGCTTATCGGAGCCAGTGTGACATATAAAGGAACGAATATCGGAACCAACAAATATGAATGGAGAATTTTCATATTGAAAAAAAAAATGAACAAGAAACGATTGACACAGTTCATCGGTTATGATCCGGTAGAAATCCGCGTAGATACCAGCCGGACAATGCTGATAGCCATGAATGAAGACCAACAAGCACTTAGTGAAGTAGTGGTAGTGGGGTATGGCTAAAAAAAGAAGAAGTCCAACGTCGCCGGTGCTACGGCAAAAAATAAATTTAAAGGCAAAAGAAAAATACAAGACGCCGCAACCGTGATAGGTAAGCGCAAATACAAGAAATATCTGGAAGAAAATCTGATTCGTCCGAATGACGAGTCATGTAAGGATGTGAAAGGAGAAGTAGTCCTCTCTTTTTTGTAGATAAAGAAGGAAGGCCACAGAATATCACTGTCGTTCACGGGTTATGCGAATCTGCCGACAAAGAAGCAATCCGGCTTGTCAAAGAAGGTCCGAAGTGGACGTCCGGCGACCTTCCGACAAGAGTTACGGTAGAGTTTTGATTTCTCTTGCATTCATCTGATTTCTCTTATATTAATTCGTAGCTAGCCATTTGTATCGGCATATCCAAATTATGGAGCACTTTCTCCAATAGAATACCCTCACGGTTGTCATATTCATACCCGAAAGTTGCCCGGATACCTTGCAGGATAAACTGTGTGGCACGGTCCAATGCCATCGGCAGGCTGTCTCCCTGCATTAACGAGCCGGTAATGACGCTGGTGAAAGTATCCCCGTGCCGGGATAATGGGCGGGAAGATACGGGCAGGTTACTTTCCAGTAACGATTTCCCTGACGATTATACGCATAGACCGAGGTCTTGTGGGGCTCATCATGTACCGGAACACTTGTGATGATAACGACCTGCGGACCTTTGTCAGACAAGAGACGGAGATATTCTTTCAGTTCCTCGTCGGTATTGTCCGCTTTATAAGGTTTGTCCAGCAAATAGAACAACTCAGTCAGATTCGGAGTAATCACATCCGCCTTGGTTATCAGATGACGCATTTCCTTCACCATTTCCATATCAAAGTTGGTATATAGCCGGCCATTGTCTCCCAGTACCGGATCGGCTACTATCAGACTATCCTCATGGCGGAATCCTTGATAAAATCGGAAACAATCTGAATCTGTCGCGGAGAGCCCAGATAACCGGTGTAAATAGCATCAAACTGTACATCCAGCTTTTTCCATTCGGCGATGATCTTCGGCATCTCGTCCGTCAGGTCGAGAAAGGAGAAACCGGGATACTGGGTGTGATTGGACAACACTGCCGTAGGAAGCGGACAAACCTGAAAGCCCATCGATGAAAATATAGGAATGACGACGGTCAGAGATACACGTCCCATTCCCGAAAGATCGTGGACGGCGGCTATCTTCTTTACTTTATTGGCATACATATTTGTTACAATTAGACAATTATTATTCTTATCGATTTTGAATTCTTGTTTTACTCTGTCAAACAGAGGCTCTATTTAGGGAAACAAACAGTGAAAGAAGGCTCTGTTTACACTAAATAGAGGCTGAAAAACCTCTGTTTTTTTAATGGAAGTTCTGTTTTTCTTGTCCTAACAAAATTACGCTTCCATGGCTCAATCTGGTTTAAAGTTCTGATTTCTCCTATCGGAAAAACAGGCAGGCAGTTACACAATGTTGATAATATGCGGTTCATGTTTTCTCCCAACAGGTTCCTCCTTCCAGAAGGAGGAAATACTATCGACTTTCGGGCTCATTGTTTTAAATCCAAATTTATTTTAGAATAATAAAGCCGGAATTATGTCAATATGACCAACACGTCCCGTGCTCCATGCGCTCCCATCACTAAAGCCTGCTCAATATCAGCAGTCTTTGAGGGACCGGAAATAAAAGTTCCGAACTGATAATCCTGCCCGTCCAGTTCACAGTAGGCGTCATACATTGTATCTACTATTTTATTACGGTCAATCAGAATCACCAACCGTTCGGAGATAAAATAAATCGCTTTATACTTCACCGGTTGCGGTATCCAGATCGCACCGTTCTCGGCTACCCCGATTTCTCCCCGCACTACGGCAACTTCCGTGCCGTCCAACTCTTTCGGGTCATCCACCATATCGGGATTGAAAGTAGCGCAGGATATATCCGGCAGTACGGAAGCAATGCGCATGGCGTCCGGATAACGTCCGGCGTATGACAGCATTTACATCTTCCTCCTTCTCCAACACGACAGCCGTACCACCGACAGCACGGCTGATAGCGCAGAACTGCTCCACTTTGTCGGGATACGTCAACCGTTTCATATCTGCTATATCCGGCTTTTCATAATGCGACTGCGTATGCTTACGGATGCTCGCCAGTATTTCTTCTCTGCTGCTCATTTTGATTCCTCCTTTCCCTGTACTTGTTTTTCTTCCACATTTCGTTGAATGACTCTCCTGCAAATTCCGGCAGTTCACGCCCCTTGCCCCAATCGTCCAAGTCATTGTACTTCATAAAGCGCGGCAGACCATTCACTATCGGAGCCGCCCACAAAGCCGCATTGAACAGTGCGGGACGTTCCATCAGGAACTTCATTCCACCGGACATTATCTTCTTTCCCGTATTGGCTTTCCCCAATGCGTCGAGATCCTGACGCCACCTGTAAATTTGTTCGGCCAAGTCCACTTTTACCGGGCAGACATCGGAGCAAGATATACACAGCGAACAGGCGGAAAGATTATCGTAATACTTCTCCGGATCGTGTGCCATACCCAGATTGATACCGATAGGCCCGGGTATAAAGTAAGTGTAAGAGTAACCTCCACTCCGTCGGTACACCGGGCAGGTATTCATGCACGCACCGCAACGAATACAGTTCAATGTCTTGATATGGTCGGGCTTGGAGAGCAAGGCACTCCGACCGTTGTCTACGATAATAATATGGTATTCACCGCCTTCGCGGGGACGACGGTAATGAGAAGTATAAGTAGTCACCGGCTGTCCGGTGGCCGAACGTGCAAGTAAACGGGTGAACACCCCCAAAGCCTCCAAGTCCGGGACAATCTTCTCCATACCGAAGGCGGCAATGTTCAGTTTGGGTAGGAAGTACCCATATCGGCATTTCCTTCATTGGTGCAGACGACAATATCTCCGGTTGAAGCGACGGCAAAGTTCGCGCCTGTCATGGCAGCTTCGGCATTGAGGAAGAGATGACGCAGGTTCTTACGGGCGGCATGAGTCAGGTAGGTAGGATCAAAGTTTCCCTTTTCCGTGCCCATCTCCTTTTCGAATAGTTCGCCTACCTGTTCCCGTTTGATGTGGATGGCGGGCAGTACGATGTGGCTCGGTTCGAGATGCATCAGTTGAAGGATGCGCTCGCCTAGGTCGGATTCCACCACGTCGATTCCACGTTCCATTAGGAAAGGGTTCAGACCGCACTCTTCGGCGAGCATAGACTTGCTTTTGATGAAGTGGTGGACATTATGCTCATTCAGTATCTCGTACACGATGGCGCAGTATTCATCTGCATCTTTTGCCCAATGTACAATCGCCCCGTTGGCAGTAGCGTTCTTCTCAAACTCCAGCAGGAGTTCTTCGAGGTGGCTGCTGGAGTACAGTTTCAACTCGCAAGCCTTGTTGCGCAACTCTTCCCATTCGGGAACTTCCTTGCTCATCTTATCCCTTTTGGCACGGACCAGCCAAAGAGTTTCATTATGCCATGCTGCCATCTTGCTGTCCTGCAAGAACTTTTCGGCAGCCTTCGAATGTTTGGTACTCATGATTGCGACGCTAGAATTTCTACAATATGGATAATTGAATCGGCAGATGCTCCCGTTTGATGACACCTTGCATATGCATCAGGCAGGAACTGTCCGCCCCGACAATATACTCGGCTCCGGTAGCGATATGATCTTTTACCTTGTCACGCCCCATGCAGACGGAGACTGCCTGCTCTTCCACCGCAAACATTCCCCCGAAGCCGCAGCACTCGTCTATATGGCTCGGTTCAAAGACTTCGATACCTTCCACAAGATTTAGCAGATCACGCAGCTTATTGTAATAAGGGATATTCAATTCGCTGGGAGCGGAGATGAAGAGTTCGCGCACACCATGGCAGCTATTGTGAATACTGACTTTGTGAGGGAAGCGTGCCGGAATCTTGGAAGGTTTGAGACATCATGATGAACTCGCAGATATCATAAATCTTTCCCGCACTCTGACACACATGTCCTTCGGTCCCCAAGATCCGCGGATGGTTTTCTTTCACAAATGCCACGCAACTGGCAGAAGGGCCGACAATGTAATCGTATTTCTGAAACAGATCTTCAAAACGGAGTGCCAACTTCATCGACTCGTCTTCAAAACCGGCGTTTGCCATCGGTTGTCCGCAACAAGTCTGATCCAACGGATAATCGACATCTACTCCTAAACTTTTCAATAGTTTATACGATGCTACTCCCACATTGGGGTAAATAGCATTGATATAACAAGGAATAAATAAACCTACTTTCATAATTATATTACGTATAATTTAGATGCTTCTTCCGCACTCACCCGTCTGTCTGTTCAACGGATGTCGATTAGTTTGTGTGTTTGCAGGCTTAGTCTCCATTTGGGGTGTCGCATTACACAGTCCACTGTGAAGCAGTGTTATAACAAGAACAAGGCTGGAGGAAAAAATGTTCAGCCGAAAGTCGTTCATAAATGCTTATATCTTGTCCTTCATAGACCACTTTCACCTCATCCATCCGGGTAATGGCAAGTTTCGCCCCTTGCTTTGGGCGAACAAGTCACCCAGTCGATAGATGCCGGCAGAGGGCGTGTCCCGTTGGTTTCGATACAAACATACTTGCCTGCTTGGTGCAACGGTCGACCAGCGCATCGTCTATCCATAAGGACGGTTCTCCGCCGGTGAGGATAACGGTTACGGCAGGATATTTTTTCACTTCGGCTATAATTTCGTCGTCCGTCATCATTTTGCCCTCTTCGTGTTGCGTGTCGCGAAAGTGCATTTCAAGTTGCAGCCGGAGAAGCGGACAAAGATGGCCGGAGTTCCGGTATGGTAGCCTTCGCCCTGCAAGCTATAAAAGATTTCGTTAATCTTTCTCATCTTTCAAAAAAAGTTTTGTTTGGTGCGCGTTTAATTCTCTTTCTCGTCTTCGGTACGGTCTTTCTCGTAGATAACGATGTTTCCTTCGGATTCCTGCACTTCTACTTTATAGCATTGAGGAATCTGTTTGCATACCCACCGGGCGATGTTCTCCGCTGTCGGATTAAATGGAAGTACTTCGTTCAGATTTTGATGGTCCAGTTTCTCCGTGACCACTTCTTTGATGCGGGTGAAATCCACCACCATTCCTTCGGAGTTGAGCCGTGCGGAACGGCAATAGACGGTGATAATCCAGTTGTGACCGTGTAGACTGGCGCATTTACTGCGATACGGGAGTACCAGCTTGTGAGAAGCTGAGATCTCCATGCGTTTGATTACTGTAAACATGAGCTGTATGTATTTATATGGTTACATGCATCTAATGTCACCTCGATGCAAGGACAAAGGTAATATAAAATAGAGCTTTCATCCCGCAACCCGTGTTATTTTTTCCCTTGTTTTTGCACTATCTTTGCCGCATGAAAACTCTATATATTGTTTTAGGTAGTATATCCCTCGGACTCGGCATTCTCGGCATCTTCCTGCCGTTACTGCCTACTACTCCTTTTCTATTACTTACCGCCGCACTTTATTTCAAAGGGTCGCCCCGATTATACAATTGGCTGCTCAATCACCGGCACTTCGGTCCGTACATCCGCAACTTCCGTGAAAATAAGGCGATTCCTCTCCGTGCCAAAATAATTTCTCTCGTATTAATGTGGGGAACGATGCTTTATTGCATTTTCTTCCTGATTCCTTTTATATGGGTAAAGATTCTCCTGGGATTGATAGCCGCAGGAGTCACTTATCATATTCTTTCTTTCAAGACATTAAAGTAATGCGATAGCCCCTGCCGTGCATCGGCAAGTTTATCTTCCCAATGTTTCACGGAGTTCTGACCAATAATGTCAGTCACGTATTTCACGGAAATAAACGGTATTTCTTTTGCACGGCAGACAAATGCCTGTGCGTATGCTTCCATATCTACAACATCTCCGCTAACGTGAGTCAACTCGGTGAGGAAGCCATCTCCTGTATTGCAGATTCCATGTTCCGTCCAATGCGTGCAATAACCTTTTTCTTCGAGCAAAGCTGATGAATCGATCTCACACTCCAATCCGAACTCTTTCATTTTCTGCATATCACGGTCTACAAACTTGCGGCATACAAAGATGTCTCCTACCTGATGGTTGACTGTTCCGGCACTTCCGATATTGAGCACCAAGTCCGGTTGTACCTGACGGATTGCCTCTGCCAAATGAAAGGCTGATTTCACTTTACCAATACCTGTACGAACGTAGTAAGGTTCTATATCCGGCCATTTAAGTTCTACAAATTCGCCTTGTATGGCGTAGGTTACTAATATTTTCAACATGGGTTCCTTTATTTCGTAAAAATTACTATTCAAATCCAATTGTACTCAACCGCTCCACGAGATAGACTATAGCCCTATTTATCCAGGCTATTTCATCTGACAAACTTTTGATGTTCCATCTGAATGAACTCCAATTTTCTATTTCATGGATAAACATACCATCAGTTATTTCTGCAAAAATAACTATTTAACTGGAGTTATCTATAAAATGCGGCCAAAAGAGGTATGCTAAGAATCGCAAATTTGCGGTTAACTAACGGAATTAAACTGCAATCAACAAGAACAAGGCATATTCACCACGCTTGGTTTGAAGAATCATTCAAACCAAGTACGAAACTTCCTTATGTGGAGTACCCAATATTACTTTTTACTATCCGGCAACGGATTAATAGCCCCCTTTGTGTACAAGTATATGCCGATACATCTACCGCTTTGCGGTGTGATTCAGCGACCGACGCCCCTCTAAGTATGTTCACAACAAAGGTAGCAGTAAACGAGTCGCCTGCACCTACAGTATCAGCCACCTCGACTTTAGGTGTATCTATGGATGAAATTTCCCCACTTACATCATATATGCCACTACGTACTGCCGCCCTGTGTGAATATAACATATTTGAGCGAGAAACGAGCTATGAGTTCTGCGATAGCTTCCACAAAATCAGTAGAAAGAGAAAGAGAGAGATCAATAATGGCAATTCGTCTTCATTCAATTTGAGCACATTTGCCTTTTGCAAGGATTCCACAATCAAGTCTGTCGAATAAAAATGTTGCCTGATATTAATATCAAACACCTTCAAAGAGGTATCCGGCACGGCATCTATGAGTCTCAAGATTGCAGCACGTGACTTTTCGCTTCGCTGTGCCAAAGAGCCCCAACAAACAGCATCTGCATCGCCGACAAGTTTCATGGTCGCAGGACTACACTCGATAGTATCCCAAGCAACATTCTCAACAATGTCATATTGCGGTACACCGGCCTCATTCAACGACACAAGCACTTTACCTGTCGGCAAAATATTACGGGAAATATATCCTAAATCAAGTCCGGTCTCTTTAAGCACCGTAAATGTTTCATCACCGAGTTCGTCGCCACCTATTGCCGTAACGGATATGATTCTGCTCCCAATTCCTTCGCAAAAAAGCAGAAATTGATAGGCGCCCGCCAAGTCTCTTACCTTCCGGGAAGCAATCCCAAACAACTTCTCCTATACCTATTATTTTCATGGTTTTATAGTTTAATAATTATTTTCATGGATGTTGCACCATTCTCATCTATAAATTTATATGCCTTGTCATACTGTTCGAACGGAAAATGATTCGAAATAAGCGGTTCGAGACGGATAGCTCCCGAACTTACCTGATCGATAGCCGTAAGATAATCTTCATGGCGATACATCATCGTTCCGTTCACCTTCAGTTCGTGCTCTCCCAAATAGAACATATTAAGCGACGGATCCTTGCCAAATACCGCCACTACAACGATGGTACTCCCTTTTTCAATACACTCCATAAGCGAACGAATACTCGACTCAACTCCGGCAACCTCAAACGCAGCTTGAAAATCTTCATCCCCGAAAAGCCTCTTCGCTCCTTCTTTGAGCGGCGTCTTAGCTACATTGAGCGTATCTATTATGCCACATTTACGAGCGATTTCAAGTCTGAAATCACTCACATCGGTAATAAGAACCCGTTTGGCTCCTCTTGCCTTAGCGAACTGCGCCACGAGGTTACCGATTGTTCCGGCACCCGATACAACCACATTCTTACCTTTCAAGTCCCCGCCACGCATGGTTGCATGCGCAGCTACTGCCACCGGTTCTATCATAGCCCCATAATCAAGTGACATACCTTCAGGCAACACCGCAACCCTGTCATCATCAACCACAAAAAAGTCTTGCGCAGCTCCATTTGCCTGAAAAGCCTGCACTCTTAGCTCTTCACAAATATTATACTCTCCCCGCTGACAAGGCTTGCACTTCCCACACGCGAGTTGCGGACGTGCGGTGACAACGTCACCCGCCTTGCAGATCGTAACCGCCGCCCCCGTAGCGACTACCACTGCCGAATATTCATGCCCCTGAACTACCGGATAGAAAGTTGCCGGATGACATCCGTGATAAGAATGTATCTCACTTCCACAAATACCAATTCTCTTAATATTCAGAAGCACCTGATGTTCTTTTCAGGTCCGACGCCTTAGGCGCCTCAACCTCACGAAATTCAATATGTTTTGGTTCTACTAATACCGCTTGTCTCATTTTATACCATATTTACTTAAAATTTCTATTACCGGAGTCTCTATCGACTTCGCCCAAAGTGCATATCCATAACTACTTGGATGAGTTCCGTCGACCGATGTTTCATGCGCATCGGAAGCATCAGGCGTAATCAGATAAACGTCTTTATATTTCGGGTTCGTGAGGATTTTCGCAAACAACTCCTCTACGGTTGCCGCCTTAGCCCGTTCTTTCGCATCAAGAACTGTATCAAATGAACGTCGTTCACGATAGATCGTACGCTGAAATATCAACGGAGTAGCCGGATGTGCCGCTATAAGCCGATCGATAAACGGCATCAGGCGCTCTCTTATCAGTTCTGCGTCAGGATTTGAAAAAGTATCGAATATAAAGGCATCAGCCTTGACTTCCGCAAGAACATCGAGCATGTAAGGTTGCATCAGGCAACGTCCGCTTGTTGCGAGCGACACGACTTGAAGACCTGTATTACGCATAAATTGCATGGGATAACTCATACCGGATCGATCCGTGCTCACTCCCTGCGTAAACGAAGAGCCATATACCGCTATCCTGTGACGAAAATCGGACTTCAACGGTTCGATAACAGCATCGTCATCTATCCCTATCTTACAAGAAATGACCTCCGAATACATCGGCATATACATCATACATTCGTGCATCGTACCATCCATATTCTCAATGAGCGTGAATGTCTCGGTTTTCTCGCCCTTATACGCTTTCAATGAACCGCTTGCCGCATACTGCCATTGACCGTCTGCATTTTTTGATATAAAGATCATATCCTTTATAAGAGATCGGCATGGTTGAATGGCTCGAATATACATATCCCCACTTTGTCGTAATCTGTATATTACGCGTGTTCGTTTTAAACAACACAGCCATACCGGCAGAACAACGGAGTTGTCGATTCTCCGTCCTGTTAAAACCTTTATAAACCAATGTATCGACTCTATGATACGGATTGGGAGTCGATTCAAACGGCTTACCTATCAGGTTAAGCGTTGACGCCTCCGTCTGTTTTTGTGCCGAAACCGACAATACGCACGAAAGCGACAGAACAACCGTTATGAAAAACTTCTTCATTGCCTTGGATTTTTTAGTTGTTTACTGTAATAAGACCTTCAACCCTTCTGCTACCTGCATAGCATAAAACTGCTCATACTTTTCCATAAACACAGGGTATTTGTCCAGTCCCAATGACACAAAAGGTGATATCTTCAAGAACTCGGCCGGCGATCCTCCCGAAATCAACTTCCTGTCCGCCGGGGTGATGTGAGGTTCGGAGATAGCTATATTTTCACCGGACTCGGTGCGCGCACCTATCAGGTATTTGCAATAAACAGCTATCAGGAAAGCCTCTATCGAAATATCCTTCCCATCCTGCAACATCTGTTTGAGTATGGGTACCACATAAACCGCAAACTTAGCAATGCCATCGCCGCAAAGCCGTGATACCTGATCGCTGATCGCCTTGTTTGAAAATCGTTCGATAAGCTGGTCTTTATACGCTTCAAGGTCAACGCCTTCGGGAACCGGAACATAAGGAGTAACGTCCCTGTTCATAAACAGCTTTATCATTGCACGATACCTCTCGTCTGCCATTACAGCATCGACCTTCCTGAATCCTTCCATATAGGCAGGATAAGAAGAAGAGTATGTGACGCATTGAGAAGACTTAATTTCATGATTTCATACGGGGTCACATCATGGGTGAATGTAACTCCCACCTTCTCCCATGCAGGACGGCCTGCAATGAAATTATCTTCAATCACCCATTGTATAAAGTCTTCACAACACACATCTGTACCCTTACCCGGTTTTGTTACGGGAGTGATTCGATCCACCATCGAATTCGGGAACGTCACTTTCTTTTTCGCCCACGCTGCCACCTCGGGATATTTCTCTTCGAAGTATGACATAAACGCACATTTGGCGACATTGCCGTTCATCTGCATGTTGTCACACGAAAGAATCGTAATCGGCAAATCTTTCTCCATCCGGCGTTTAAGTCCTTCGGCTATACCAGAACACACTGCGCGATTGGTTAAAATCAACCTTATATCCCCTTCGGTAATGGTGAGAGAGATGATTTTTATCCTCCTCCGATGCTATTTTAGCGATGATAGGCTCACTATCTATTTCCCCCATGCCAGTTCTACAAGCGAACCAATCAGCATACTATCCTGTTCGCCGGAAGGGCTGCATGTCGTCAACTGATATATGCCGTCGTCTTTCTTGAGGGCGTTGAACAATACCCCGTCCGTAGGCATAATCATAGCTCCGAATACCCCCAGCATCTCTGTGACGGATCTTCAAGTAATAGATTTGTGTAAGCTTCGAGATAGTGCACGATGGAAGTTTCCAACGCCGAAATGTACTATTCCGGCCTTTATTTCAGCACGATTATAATTAAAGTCTTCATACGATAATTTCAATGTTTCGGCAAGTGATTTTTCCACCTTGTCGCAATGTTCTATAGAATTTATAAACCTCATTCCAT